>Ga0209208_10005431_pt1 | contig 17766 bp, 18 predicted proteins | sample S1TSphfallax_3_FD_187694 | JGI IMG/M metagenome (GOLD analysis project Ga0209208, IMG submission 187694) | Host-associated microbial communities from peat moss isolated from Minnesota, USA - S1T2_Fd - Sphagnum fallax MG (SPAdes) (version 2) | ecosystem: Host-associated > Plants > Peat moss >... | reverse complement strand
TGGTCAGAAAATGTGTGAGGAAATTTATGGTTATTTTACAATCTTGTTGGAACAATTGTCAATGTTCATAGGTGGGGTGTTCAAGTTGGAGCTTTTTCTACCATAAGAGTATCCAATGGCAGCGCCAAAGGTATGTTGGAATTGTGCATTCACACAGGACCACATAATTACCTGCCTTGGCCTTTCTACTATGTTGGTGTCTCCATAACTGTGAAGGATGATGGGTGTCAGCAGGAGCATGCCATCTTGCATAAGGCCCGAGGCGCAGTACCATTGGCACCACAACCTAGCAAGCCTTGGTGTTTAAAACCATGGAATAATCTAGCTATCCAGCGACGACCACACCTTCAAAGTACAAGGACTGCACTAGATGAAGCAACCCCATTGGGCATAGCATCCTCACAATCCTACATTAACCATAGTGCATCTAATGGAATCAATGGTGATAGCCAGGCTACAGACATTGATATGTTGTACGATGGATATTTTAGGGGCCTTTTTCTAGCTAAGAATGGAAGAAGCAATGAAGCAAGCACATCCTAGACAAATGAGGTTAGATGGTTTCCTGCTGGTGGGGAGTTTGGTCAGACCATCATGATGATGGTTTGGCACTTTGTGAGTGAGCTTGTTGAAGACTATAATTTCAATTTCTATTAGATTTCCTCTTATCCACCTATCTTCTCTCAATTTTTTTGTTTCACCAAATTTGTCTCACTCAAATTGTCCATTGTCATAAATTTATTGATGTGGTGTGTTTAGGCAGTCTAGGGCAACAAAATGTCATCCAAGGGTAGTGGTGACTCTTCACTTGTATAAATTGCAAGCACACTGAAAGTTCAAACAAGGATCATCAAACCTTAGAAGTTTCTATGCATGTTTCTATACTTGTCATCTTGAGTTCTTAGATGGACACATGGAAATTACAAGATGAAAATATTATGGAGTTAATTACCCATATTTAATGGTTAACAGATGGAAAAATCTCCCTGAATCAACCAACCATAATTTGTGAAATAACTCTCCTAAATTAACTAAACATAATATGAAAAAACAATTTAAATTAATTAATCACACCAGGTGAAAAAACCCTCTTAATTGACTAGTGTTGTAGGTTGATTTAACTAATAGGTGTAATTTCCACCTGAATTTGGACATCACTTGTTTCCATCTTGTTTCACTGGCTTAATTGACCTGTCCGTAGCAACCGGTCCCCGGTCACTGGGGGGTTAACATGTTTTACCATGATTTCCTATAGTGAATCTGTCCTAGTTCACTCAAATCTTAGTGAAATACCTAGTGAACTTGGCCACATCTCCTAGTAGTGAATGGTGACACTGCCAAAAGGTGAATGGGTTTGCCCATGTTGTAAGAAGACCACATGACTAGTGGATAATAACATAATCCACAATGGCATATAAACTAAATTTGTCACCCCATTGAGCACATGTGAATTTAACTATTTCTAAATATCTTGGCATGCCTGAATCAAAGGAAGTCATCCATGGGGAATATGTGTTGTCAATATCACCTATCACCTTTGTAGCTATAAAAACACTAACTTCAAGTGATGGAAGATTTTTACAATGTGAAATGTAGTACAACGTGTAGTGTTTGATTTTGATACCCATGATATGTGGAGTAGCTATATTTGTTTCACAAGGTGTCATCTTGATCGTTTCCTTTGCCTCATGGAAACAACCACCATGATCGAAGATTCTCAATCACTTAATTATATTGTTGTGAGTGTGTTCATTTCACAAAGGGTAATTGTAATGGGTTTGGTATGTTTAATCACTTGGAACTTTGAACTTAGTTGAATGCAAGAAGAGAAGTTCATTGCATTGCTTAACAAAACACAATAGGGATACAATGCCAAAACTTAGATTTAGGAGTGGGCAAATATTTGCAAGCAGTTGGATTGAAAGTGAGAAAAATATAAATTCCAAAACTTTGTTGAGTTGTACCATCGTGCTATATACAATTTTTGGGCATTTGGACTTTAGGCACATGTGATAGTTGAAGGTTTCAGGAAGGTTAAAAAAACGAGATGATGAAAAATGAGTAAGGGAGCAAGTGTGCGAGGTGTAAGGAAAGTCATTTTGTCAGTGTTGCTGAGTAAAGGGTCTCCATTATTTTTTGCATTAAACAATTGCCATGGTTTGAAATGATCAAATAAATCCTCCCAAAGGATTTCACCACATCCACTAGGAGTTGCATTCACACACCTTTTGATTTAGAACTACAATTAAAAAAACTTTGCTATAATTCATAAGGAGAAAAAATCAAAGATGATTAAAGCAAGGAGAGAAAGCCAAACATCTATAGATGATGTTGTGTAGTGAGAACATCCAATTTTATTTATATTGAACAATGTATAGTTGCCATTGGCTAGAATTGTTTTTAAAAATAAGATAACCTAAAGGAAAGATATCCCACTTGAACATAGCCAAATGTAAAAATGGGAGGTTTGTGCACTACAATGAAAGGTTTTGCCAATTGTTTTAAGGCATTTGATGTTCACATGTTAAGGGAAATGCTCCATAATCCACTAAATTTGCAAGTAGACTTAGTATACCTTTCCATTAGGTTGTTGTGATCACAAATGTTGTAATTGTAGCCACATTCCATTATTTTTTTCAAATGAATTAATTTTGGTCACAAAACTTTGAGTCAAATTGTGACTCACCACAAAGAAATATTCTTATTTTTTTTTCACAAAGATTTGTTCTTAACATTGATGAATTACATATTTTCAATGCAAGTGAAACTTTTCAATGGAAAGTGCTTCTTAGAATAACTTACTTTTGACAACCGTGTTGCTCAACCATGTTGTATGTAAGTTAATAAAAACTCTTGATTTGGTCATAGGATTGATTATTGTAATCTTTTGTTGACATATCACATTAATGAAGCTTCGGTTGTCTTGAATATCTCAAAAGTGGTTGTAACTTTTTCCAAATTCACATATTGTGATGGCTTGGCAAAGAAAAGAAAAAACCTTGCAAGATAAGGCTATGTGGTTAGTGTCTTAATGCAAAATGCAATTGTAGCTCAAAAAGAAAACTATTATCTGCATATTTTCACATTTGAAAGCAACTGCCCAGTACATGTGCATGCCATCCATGCTCTCCCAATGCACTAGTCAGCTGCCAAAATCAAATTGTAGTGGTGTATGAAAGACATAGTAATTAGATCTGAATGAAAGATAAACATGCTACCCATAACATAAAATCCTTTTAGAAAAAAATTAGTGTATTTGGAGGTCACATTATAGAGCACAATCTTATTTTTGCCAATAGGTGGGTGTTATGAAAGAGGAATGGGTGCACTATTGCACCAAAATCTAATAAATATCAGCAACTTGTTATATGATTTTTTGCCACCACCAATTAAATTATGAACCAAGAGGTTTGATCATTTCTGAAATGAAAAACAAAGAGTGCACATCTATTTATTTACATGTACTCGCGCATAACTATAAATATAAACACACAATCTAGAAATAACACCTAGTCATTCTTTCTAAAACCAACAAGCATACATGTGTAAACCTAATATCCACAAAGCCTTCAAACAAAAAAAAGTTGCAAAAGATGATCAAACACTTGTGGAAATTAGACTTGCAAGAAAACAAAGTCACTAGAATCAACTTCTTTTGATCAAGATGCTTGGGTTCTTGCCAATCATATATTGCTCCTACAGATTGGCTTTTTGATATTACATCTAGGTTGCTAAGAAAGATGAAGAAGTTCCTAGGGTGTGTTCTCAAGGATCTCTCATTCATTGAAAGATAACCATTAAAAGTTAGGGTTAGAGTTTGCTCCTAAGACCATCGTCTTCGACCTACCTCTCGTTTTTTTCAACCCACATAATGCAAGACAAACTAGGGTGCTAAAAAGGTGTTTGATTATCAAAGTGTAGGTTATACCCAAGGACTTTGCATGAAGTTTTAACCATGAAATTAATGTTAGAGGCAATTAAAAATGAGGTTCAAACGTACCCAACCTACAAATTTCATATGACATTCATTAAAACATTTACATAAGTACATTGTGATTAGGTGCAAGTAATAATATTAAAAATGACTATTGTGGAGTAATTAAGTCCAATACTATTTAATGCTAGTTGATTTGTGAGGGCACACTATTTAATTAAGGGGACAATTGTGTGCCATTGGGTGAATGTTCATAGAACCTATTATACTACATAATGCCTTAGGACTTCAAAAGCATGCAAGTACTTCAAGCTTTGTTGAGCAAAGGAGCTTAAAAAATTATGACATCAACTCCAACTCAATTCCAATTATGCAAAAAAGAAGATGCTCTAGCCTATTAGCATACATTAGTTATTAATGGTAAATTTCCTAGTCTATCTAGTCTAAAGGGCTCCTAATAATTTATTTAGTTATTAGTGGTAGGTGTAGACTAACCATCTACTAATTACTAAGGGATGAAGCCATTAGGTTAATTAGTCCTTGAGGAGAAGGTTGTTGACAAATGGGTTGCCTCTATCTAAAGACTTGTGGAGGAGATTTGGATAAGCTCCCTATTCTGTAGGAAAGGATGGAGTCCCATTGTGACTTATGGGTGGTGGGGAACTTAGTTGGTTCCTCGTTTTTTCTCGTGGTCTTCTTGGAATAGAAGAGTAGTGATGAAAGATGTACTTTGTGTATTTTGTTTTGACTTGCCTTTGTTTTCCTTCTTGCAAGTAGATGTAGCAAGGTTGAAAACTCAGGTAGGAAGGTAACTTACCTTCCTACCAAACACACTGATTTTTGGGATTATTTGTTGTTTAGATTTCAAGGTTTCCTTTGTTCTTTTTGGAAGGCATGACTGCATAGTGTAAAGTAGTTCCAAGGAAAGATTGTTTCTTACATTTAAAACTGTTTTTACACTGAACAACCTTCACCTATTGTGGATTTGGGATTGCCAGGTTTGTAGATATAGAATAGGTTCCTCAAAATTGATCACCTTTTGCGAGCTCTTGATCATCAAGTCCATGCAATATCTGAGCCTGACCAATGCAACATGCCTCAGCAGGAGAGCACTAATCTTAGACAACCAAGAGCTTCATTTGGAAGTCAGTTGAGCACATTTTTTCCAGACACCAAAGTTTGAAACAGTCCCCATGGCAACCATCAACTAATATCTGGCAATAGCACATTGTATCCATACAGTGCACATAAGCATGGTCTGATATAGTGAAGCCAGGATCTACCATCCCAATACTTGATGCCTACTTGCATACCAGCTGTGTTGGTACAGATTCCTCACTAGTGAAAGAATGGTAGACCTGACCCATGCCAAATCACCGGCCAGAACGTGAGAAAACGTCATCAAAACCAAGGAATAGTGAGGATTGGGATTAGATTTCAAGTTTGACCTACAGCAGATCATGCATTCAAACTTTCAACACAATACATGCACAACCCTTTCAACAATGTTTGGTTAGGTTCCAAGTTTCATCTTGGTCAGGATGATTCCTTCATAGGTACATGCGACCTATCAAAGTTTGAACCCTGCAATTGTCTTAGGGCAACTTCCAATTAGCACCACATGTGATCATCAGCAGTACTAATTAAATCATGCCAGGCAAAGTACTAGAAAAAGCTATCCATGATACAAGGTGTTCAGAAGAAATGCTATTCAGACAGTTATACATTAGCATCTAGTCTGGAGACTGGGAATCTACATTGGGTCTCATCGCCAGAAGTGGTTGCATACAAGGGATGTTTTAATACACAAAAAAGTGTCTTACATGCTTTCAAACAGCCATGAGAAATCAGACTACAAGATACCTGGTCACAAATACAGATGCCATACCCACATTTTTCAAGCACCATAAAAAGGCTTCCACTGAACAAATGATCTTTCTGTCATCCTTCCTTTTCTGTCCCTGGAAAAGCCTCCTTGGCCACTAAGTGCCTGATATGAAGAAGGGTTGTCTACAATACAAGTCTGGCAAATCAAGACTGAACAGTTGTTTTATGGTTGCTGGCTATGGCAGACTCCTTGAGAGCCCAAGAGAATGGGGAGGGGGGGGTACCCCTCTTTGCATGATACAAGTTCAAACATATACTAACCATCTACTGCCACTTCCTGTGCAATTGCCACTGCTCTCAATGCTGCATTCACCCCAATAGTTCACATTAGCCAATATGTACAAGCCATTACAGTGACTGATGACTGCAACTAACTGTATCTTCCCCAAAACCTGAGATCCAGTGCTCTGTGGTGCCCCTTTCTGTGGTTAGTCTGGGTTTGACAGTCCAGGAGCCAGTGACTGACTGGAGCTTCAGGAACTTTTCAAACACCATTAGATGTTGTGCCTTCACTTCAGTTGCCTGTTTTGAGAGAATTGACAACTTTCAATAGCAACATCTAAAGAGATTCAAACATGCTAATTCCCAAACCTGACAAAATGAATAAGGTCATCCTAAAGGTACAGATTGAGAAGACTCACACTTCTTTGGTGGTCTGATTGCTGCCATAGCCGCTTCAGCAGCTGCTTCAAGTGCCTCTGCTTCTGCTTCTGCAGCCTCTGCATCCCAAGTGGCCTGCTCAGCTGCAGCCGCAGCTGCCTCTGCCTCAGCAACTGCAATTGAGGCTGCTCGGGCTGCCTCTTCAGCAGTCTTTGCCCTTGCTCTTGCAATATGCTCAATATCCGTCTTCGGCTTTTTTTGAGGAACCATGTCACCCCTGAACCTTCTTGAAGGGTCACGAGGGTCCCGAGGAAAACGTGGTGTTCGTATCTTGTTGGCATCATCACTCTGTCCCTCCGGTCGTCCGTGTCGATTCCCCTTTGGTTGTTTTGCATCACTCCCCCTTGAAGATTGCTCCCTTTCTTCAGCAACTTCTGCAACCAGAGGACTCTCTTTGCCCTCGTTGATCTTGTAATTTTGTCGAACCTGTGATATACATACATTTCCACAATTTCAATACAGTCACCTCACAAATCCATTCATAATACTAAATAGAGTTAACCTGTCACTATTTCTTTGTCTTAATTTATTCATAAAGCTGAAGACAGTTTAATAAATCTAACCTTCACAAGCTTGCCCGAGAGAGCTAATGATTTGAGCTTTGTTGTCAAAAGTCTCCGAAAATTGGATGGCACTGGATGTCGCTCCTTTATTACACACCACCCTCAGTAAATTTCATGATTTAACTCTCTCCATTTGATTGCACAGTTCTTGGACATTCATTGGAAACAACAACCCATGAGCAAATCTCATAGCATATCAGCCCAAATTTTAATTCATTTAACCCTATATAAACTTCAGTTTTCCAAACATGTAGTGGTTCAATTGCAGTTGGCACATTTCTATGCAAATTTCTATCCTTTCAGGAGCTTGTTGGTATGATATGGAAACTTCAGGGCCAGGCCACACTTGATTCAAACGGCATGGGAAAACCTTCACCATGAGGTAGCTGTTAACTAATGAATCAATACTGCAGACAGAGCATGTTGTTCATAGAAACAAGGTACCTCAATGTAGTTGGCAATGGATGCATTGCTAGACCCATAGGGTTCCTTCAGTCCCAAAACAGCTTCCAATACCATGTCATCATATCTATACCCACCAAAATCCAGTAGACCAGATATCAGAAGAACCTCAAAGCCAGTGTCCAAGCAGATGCCTGCCTTATCAATACAGGTCCATTCACTGACAAAGAAACTCTGAAATACTGAATAAAATAGACCCAGCTGCACCAACTCCCTTTCTCACTATCATAATAATAGTGCAAAGTAATCAATAGATACCTAACATCATGGCACTCTAGAGAAACATTTGCTTGTTGATTTTGCATGGCACCAAAGAGAATTACAAAACTTCCTGCTTGACCCTCCACATAAAAAGGAAAAACTCAATCCAAATTTCCTTTTCACTGAGTCTCTTTGCAAGACACTTTGTCTCAAACTTACTAATGGAAATGGGGCAAAAACGTGATGCAGTAATGAGCCCATAGAATGAAAACTTCTTACCTCTAGAATGCAGCAAAATGACAATTAACATGAGCAAGGAAAAAGATTATAACCATCTTTTGAACTTTGGATCCTGAGTCCCTGTTTTGTCAAGATACCTACCTAGGCCCAAGTGATTTGCGATCAGAGGATATGTCTGCACCATCGCCTTTTACATCTGCAGGTGCCATGGTTGCCAATGGATCAATGGCCAATGCATCATCCATCAAAGTCAACATACCAGGAGGTGGCATAAGGGCCAGTGGCTTTCCACGCTCCCTCGATGATCCCAACCCATTGGAACTGACACTCATATTTCGCCACTTGTCCTGCAATCACAATCACCAGAATCATTCATTTGGTAGGACCACTACTGCTTGAATGATGTACTCCAAGCAATGCCAAAATGATCATGCTCTGCTTGTTCCATACATGACCATGACCACAGGCAAAGTGCATATCCCCACAGCTTGAGCCACTTACACTCCTGTCCAAATACTTCTTGTGATTGTGAGTGCCATGTAGCTTGAATTGTTTGGATTTGTGAGAAATGGAACTTGAAGGAAGAAAAGCATGAATGTATGCCATTCATGGCATTGATTGAAATGTAGGTCACTCCTTCGCCCCATCCTATACTGGCCTCAGCATATATTTTGAACTATTTGTAGGTATCAGACGGAACCCAAGTACAGAGAGGCCTCTTTTTTTGTTGAAGAAAAACCTCCATGGACACACAGATCCAAGTGTCTTAGCTTTATGCTCCTTTAAGCATTCTGTATCAGGAAGTTGCCTAATTCTTCCCTGAAGGACTTGGAAGCACATAGGTTCCCATGCTATCCAAGAAACCCAGTTGTTATTGCTCTTTTACTTGTTGAAGTGTACTAAAATTCAACCAGGCTATCACACAACAACATCAGGCCACAAAAAGAGACTACTAGACCCATTTCTCAAAACAACTACCTGAATACACATGCAGAGAAATAGGAAAGATGAACTCAGTTCAAACCCTACTGACTCCCCCTTATACACCTTTGATGCCACAAAATGACAACTCTTCAGGTAAGGATGTTTTGCATTTGGATTGGGAAAGTAGCAACAAATTCAGACATGCAGGATTCAGCCTCTTTCTGGTGTAAGGATAGTTGGAACAAGAAAGGACAAAAAAATTATTGGAAATGGCCTGAAATGGAAAAGATCACAATGAGAAAATATAATAGAGCTATGAGGAGCCCTACCATGCTAGGAAATTGAACTTGGAAGAGGATAGATGATTGCTTGATGTGGTTGATTTTGTGAATTACACTTCTGAACATAGAAAAAAAAAAATGTTACCTTGAGATCAACATTAGATCGGGATGTAAGACAGGGCCCAAATTTGGAGTCCTTCTGTATTGCTCTCCACTTCCCTGGCCCATACTTTTCAACTCCTGCCCGGAGAGCTGCCTCCTCCTCCGGAGTCCATTTTTGTTTGGGCGCTCCCATTGCTCTTTTTACTTGTTCCACCCTTTCTGTCGCCGTTGGACCTGTTAGCCCCTATTCTTTGAGAGAACCAACTTTGTCACCCTACTTCTCCCACCAGTTTTCTTCACACACGCTCCTCACATTCGCACTCTGAAACCCGACATCCATAAGAGACGAGGAAGAAAAAAAAAAAACAAAAACACTGCACAAACCCCATGCAAAAGCTGGATGGAAACTTTCTAGGGTTAGGAATTCTTGAAGTTTGTCTTAAAATGCTCGACAGAAGGATTATCCCATTGAACCATCACAAGTAACAAGATCCAGAAAGAGAACCAACTGGACAGGGTTGTAAAAACACAGAAATGCAGAGAATCATAGAAATAGAACAAAAAAATTGTAAAAGATCAAAATCAGAACTGGCGTTCTAGTGTTGTTGAAGCGGAGTAAGAAAAGAAAACACTAAGAAGGGAGGGGACCCAAAAAAAAAAAAAAAAACCCCACAACGCATCAAGACACAGAAAAGAAAAGAAAAGAAAGAAGCTCAAATTCATGCACAACAAAAGTCAACCAAAACAAAAAGCCCGCAAGAAGAAGAAGAAGAGAAACATAATGGTGCGTTTGAAGCCTCTCTCTCTCGCTTAACCCTAAGAACAACAAGACACCCAAAAAAAAAACTCACACACACACACACACCAAAAGCAAAACCCTTGGGGTAGGTTTGTGTTCCCCGGAACTCACACTACTCACATGCAAAAGACGCGGCATCACTGTAAGCCAACACAGAATCGTCGCTTGCGCTTTGCTTTTGCAGTTTGGGTTGATGATCGCTGATGGAGGACAAGTTGGTGGGGCTCCAAACCCTAGCCCTAATGCAGCACCACCATCTCTCGCTTGTATTGCAACAGCAACAAAGCCCAAAGAGCCTCGTCTGCGCTTCCCACGCTCTAGAAATTGTTTTTGAGTCCCAAAATGCATGCATGGGCATTGGGAAAGGATAGTCCTATGTTTCTTTAATTTAATTTAATTTTATTATTATTATTTTTTTGGCGTTTCTAGAATTTTTAATAGGTTTATAAAATAAAAATTATTCATTAGGAAAAATAGGAATATATATATATAATTAAGCATTTTTCATTTCAAGTTGAATTTAATTAGGGTTTGTACATGGTAAGGAAATTTAGGTGAATTTAGGTACCACCTTAGAAAAGGATAGTCATATGTTTATTTTAAAAAAAATTTGATTAATTTTTTTTTTGTTTCTAGAATTCTTAATATGTAGATGAAAATTCTTAATATTATTTACTTATTTATAACAATTCATTACATAAAAATAGGAATATATATAAGAAGATTGTTATCATATCAAGTTGAAATCCATTAGGGATTATGTATATTGTATTTTGTAAAGCCCCAATTTGAATCCCAAAAAAAAAAGAAATATTAGTAAATATTTTACACAAAACTTATATTTTCAAGGTCTACTAGTAGGGGGTAGACTGGACCATCACCAATCTCGTACCTATGATTGAACACTTATTTATATCTTCATTGTATGTGCTTCATTTTGAGCGATTTAAAGTGTTATGAGAGCATTACCTCAAGCTCTAGAAATCATCTTTGAAATGCAAAGGAAAAAGGAGTAAATGAAAAAAACAAGGAAAATAAAAGTTTTCTAGCTTACAAAATGTTTTTTTTTTTCCTTCTCTTTGAACCCTTTCAATTTTCAAACGTCATTATTATTATTATAAATATTTCATTTTAAACGATTTAAAGTGCTATAAGAATGCCACATGAAGTTCTACAAATCATCTTTGAACTCAAATAGCAACAAAACAACATACAAGAAATGTTTTTGAGTGTTCAAGAACTAGCTTTTGTAGTGTTTGGTGTTTTGTTTTTTTTAGTTCTTCGCCTCTTTTACTTTTGAGGATCATAACTTTCTCATTTTTAATTCGTTTTTGACAATTGTTAGTGTGTCAAATGCGCCAAGAGGAAGGGTCCAAGTTTTGTTTCGACATGAAAAACAACAACAAAGCCTCCCCTTGGATTCGGCTTGCCCTGAATGCTTAAGTGTTTGATCACCAACCAATTTACCCTACTTTGAAAAGGGATCAGGTGATGTTGCTTAATTAGTTTAACTTTGGTTTTTAGAATTCTTAAAATACTGAAATTTTTAATAATATTTATTTAGGTCCCATGTTATTGCACAACGATGGATTGATTGAATGATAAAATTGAATTCATTTTTGTGGAAGTTAGTTGCATTTGAATGAAAATATTAATGACATTGCATGCACCTTGAATTGAATTGAATTTAAATTGAATTGAAAAAAATGGGATGCAAATTGATGAAGAAAGTATTGAAAATTTGCTTGTGAATCATGGTGTTGCAATATCCAAAAAGACACATTTCCATGCTTCTCCAATTGGGAATGGGTTGAACACATTTTGAGTTTGGAATTTGGTAGTATGAAATACTACCGGACCATATAATTATCCTAACTCAACCAACTCTAATGAGCCATTGTCACTATAAATTTTAACAATCCATTAGAAAAAAATAAATTAAAAAAATCGTGTCAAATTGAAATTAATTAAGGATATATATGGTATTCATAAAGCCCCAATTTTGAACCCTAAACAAAAAGAAAATTAAGTTTTAGTACCTTGGAAAGGGATCATTTGATGTTGTTCAATGATTTTATTTTTGGTTTTTTGAATTTTAATGTGACTTCTTTTTTTTAGCAATTCATTAGGAAATATAAATATATAAAAATAATTATTTACACAATAAAATTGAAATTATTAAGGATGCATGGTATTTTGTAAAGCACCCATTCAAAGCCCAAAGTAAAAGAAAATTCAGGTACATGAGTGTAGCTTGTTCCAAAGAGAGCAAAATCTCCCTTCAACCCCCTTTCCATTTTTCTCTCTTTCTTATGTTCTCATATGGTTTCCCAATATGCTTTTAGCATCCCCAACAATTTAAATATTATTTCTCCATTAAAAAAAAGAATTGCGTTGAAAAGCAAAGAGGCCAACAATATGAGGACAACGTGCCATCACCACCCTCCATATCATGTTTGAAAGGCAATTCAACCAAGGCAATTTCTAAGTGTCATGTGTAAGTCTAGATAGAACCCATGGTATTGAATCAATTGGTTCATAGTAGTAGTAGTAGTTTGTAAGGTTGGACATTTGGTGGGTGTAGAGAGAAATAAGCTAGCTCAACTTTATCATGAGTTTTGGTGGTTTGGATTTCAAAGCCAAAAGTTTGTGGGTACAATTGGAGGTGGGAGTTATATGTTATATCAAGGAAGATAGACCAAATCCCAACACAACTTCAGAATATATGTATAGGTAGTAGCTATGGGGTGGAAATAAGAGTGTAGGGTAAAGGCCTAGGGTTGAGGCATACTCGAAACAAGAGGCCTAAGATAGGCATAGATAGTGGAGACCAATCACCCATTTTGAGAACGTCCCTATATATAGGGTGGAAAAATAAGAGTTTAGGGTAAAGTCCTAGGGTTGAGGCATATTCAAAATAAGAGGCCTAGGATAGGGGTAGATAGTGGAGGCCAAACACCCATTTTGAGAATGGAAAACAAGAGTGTAAGGTAAAGCCCTAGGGTCGAGGCATACTCAAAATAAGAGGGCTAGGATACGGGTAGATAGCGGGGGGCCAAACACCCCATTTTGAGAATGTCCCCATTCACATCCCAAAGCATAAGGCAAAGATTATCATGGACCTAAACAAAGGCAAGTCATGAGGCACAAGAGGAGGAGGAGGGATATTACAACCATTGACACTCCTTTAAGAGTGAGAACCATTTTATAATTATAAAGGGATCTCCTCTTTTCTAGGAGGGATAAGATATAAGGTACTCTTCTTATGAGTAAGGTACACGTCAAATACATTAAGGATTTTCTCCTAGTGCTCTATGGGACATTTTTCCTTTTGTTTAAGGGAGGGGGAGTCATTGGAAGGGCTTGTCATGGAATTAACATGATTCAAACTAATTAATTGTGGTTGCATTCAAATTTCCTTTTCTTTTTTCTTCTTTGTCATATAGGCCCTTTTACATTGGACACAATTTTTGTTCAAGGTCAATTTTGTGCAATTTTGTAACACATGCTTTTTTTTTTTTTTTTTTTTGGCTTGACCCCTCCTTGTAAAGTTAACAAACTTTGAACCCCTTTATTTTATTTCATGTAAAAAAATATTTTAAGATATACATTCTTGCGCCAAAGCCATTGGGCTTTCCTTTTTCTTTTCTCATATTTTAATAAATTGCTCAAACTTTCAGATTTTGATTTTGTTTTTCTTGAGCCGGTCTCAAAGAGGCGATTCTTACAAACTTAACAACATACAATTATCTTAAGTGGCATTCTCAAAATAATTATTTATAATATTCTTTAATAAGATAAATTAAACGTCAAACAAATTAATCAAATAACCAAAAAATGAAAAATTGATTACTCGTTGAAAATTGAATCTTGATCCAAGAGTACTTGACAAATGGTGGCTATGTGTTTTAGTAGGTAGAAATCTTATTTTGACTTTTTAGATCAACATAAATGTTAGACTTCCTAGAAATGTTATTCAAAGATGACGAGTCTCATTGTGAACATTTTTTACTCGATTACTTCTTTATAAAACAAAGTTCAATTAAAGTGATATTGTCCATACACATTTGTTTTCTTGTTTGCTTTTAGTGTAACTTACATGTACTTGTAATTTGTAAGTTATGTTTTTTTTACAATTTGTGTTAATTTATTCTGTGTGATGTGGGTACTAAGGATCAACAATTTGTTGATATGTTGTCAACAACACATGTTTTATCAATTATAGTTGACAAGATAGAAAAATGGGTCCCTACTTTCTAGGACCATGATTTTTATTGCACCATTATTGGATACTAGAAGATAGAACTTGAATGTGTAGCAACAAAAGTTCTTGAATCTCAACAAACAAATTGGATATTTGCATAAGATCAAACCAAGTCTTCTACATGGTGATCTTTGGGTAAATTATATATTCATGCTTGTTGATGATTTTTTTGGAAATTTGAATTGGAAATGGCAACACTAAAAATCTAGTTGTAATACAAAAGTACATTTGACATTATTTAAAGCAAATATATTGGATTGTTTCTCTTGATGTGGAAAGTCCAATATGGGTTAGGTTGTGTTTATGGTTGTGATTTTGCTATAATGATTTATTGAAGTGCAATTTGTGTGTTTAAATGTGGGAAGTGGATGAAAATATGAACGTTATGGGATGTTGTTAGAATGGTTACTTGTGAATGCAACTTGCAGTGGCAATTGGAGGTATTAAAAGAGGTATATTTTTTGTTAAATTTCAATTCTATAAAAAGTTGGTTTGCACTTGCAATTGTTAACAATGAATTGCACTCAAAATGAGAATAACTCCAAGATGGTGTATGCCATGTCCTTTTCTTTTCTTTGTAAAAGTTTGATGTCTCTATGCTTAAGATTACATATGCAACAAATCCACCATCCTTATGTTTTATTGAAAAGTTTGTGGAATTTGAAGGTGTAATGGTTTTGTAATTGTGTGATTATGATTTGAGCTTGTAATTGTGTAATGGCTTTGTAACTATGTAATTATAGAGTTTTTGTTTCAATCTTTTTTGGGTTTTGTTTAGGAAAAATAGAATTGAAAGTTTCTTTTTTTGCTATAAGGTTTTGTTTAGGAAAAATAGAATTGAAAGTTTCTTTTTTTGCTATAAGGTTTTGTTTCTACACATTATGCATTACATAATGTTACTAGAAAAGAAGGTTGCAATTGAGGTACATAATTCTGCAATGGATGGACAAATAAGTTGTTTAGAACTAGGTAGAATACATCATTTTAATTTACGATATAATTATGCATGTTAATATTTTTAGGGTTAACTATTTATTGAATTTTCTTTGTAAGTGTAATTGCTTGTAGGTTATTCTTGTTTCTAGCTATTTGTAGTTTACTTTTTGTCTTATATTTTTGCACGTTTTTTTTTGCAATTTCCATTTCTTCGTCTTGCTTTTGGTAGGTAAATTCTAGGAAATGTTAATTATGTAGTTTGATTATTGTTTGTGCCTAGTTCAATCATATCTCTTTTTTTAAAATTCTCTTTTCAAATGTTTGATTTTTATTTTTTAAACACATGTCTTTTACAACCTAAAACCTAAACCTTGCACTCCATCCTAAATTATCAATTTGTAGAGAAATAAACTTGAACTTAATCTAAACCTTAAACCTTAACTAAATCTTGCATCCTACCTAAATCTTAAGCCTTACCTTTAAGTCCATAAGTATATTAACAAAGGACACAATCGTACCATTATGCAATTTGGTTGTGAACAAAATGAAGTTGAACAATATCTTCATGCATGATATGTTATTACACCCAAGGTGGTATGACATTTATTTGCAATGGAAATGCATGAAGAACAACCTAATGTCATATGTCTTGCTCTTGACTTGCCAGGAATGCATAGATTGGTATTCAATGGCAATGATGATGCAACATCGATTCTTCAAATAGTAGAACATGAATCAACAACATTAATTGCATATTTTGCAAGATGTGTTATTGATGCAAATGTTAGACAATACATGTATCTTGAATTACTTCAACATTTTGTTTGGAATATTACCACAAACAAATGGACACTTAGACAAATTGGATATGCCTTGGGACAGTTCAAATATTTTACTAATCCAATTGCCAAAGAACGTTATTACCTTCGGTTGATTCTTGCAATAGTTCAAGACCCACCTTATTTGAAGACTTATGAATAGTGCATGGTCATATCCATAATACATTCAAATAAACATGTATGACAATGGGATTGCTAGAAGATAATGGAGAATGGATTGGATGTGTAGAAGAAGCTTCACTTTTGCAAATAGGATCACAACTATGACATTTTTTTGTGACAATACTTACATTTTGCATTCCAAATTAGCCAAGAAATTTGTGGGAACAGTTTCATCATCACCTATGTGATGATTTAAGACATCGATTGCAAGCACAACACCATTTGAACAATCCCAGTGAACATGAAGTTTACGATTAGAGATTATTTATCATTGATGAAAATTTGAGAAAACATTACAATACTTCATTATGCAGCATACCAAACATGCCACAATCTATTATTCAATGGGTACTTCACCATCAAAATCCACTCATTGTAAAACAACTTGATGGAATCATGAAGATCTTATATCCATTGTCAATGAACATGTACCCCATCTTAATTCACAAAAGTCCATTGCTTACCAAGAAGTGTTTTCATCAGTGAATGAATGTAATGGTGCAACATTTTTCTTATATGGACTTGCTAGAATAGGTAAAACATATGTTTATAACACAATTGCAACTACACTTCGATCTCAAGCAAAAGTTGTCATATGTGTTGCATCATTTGGTATTGTTGTTATTTTACTTAATGGTGGACAAACTACATATTCAACTTTCAAACTTCCAATCCAAATTAATGAAGATTCAATATGTGCTATTGGTTAAAACATCACAATGAACGGATCTTTTTCAAAAATGTTCATTGATAATTTGGGATGAAGTTCCCATGCAACATCAACATTGTCTAAAAGTAGTTAATCATACGTTGCGTGATATACGTAGTAATGATAAACCTTTTGGAGGTCTCACTATAGTGTTTGGAGGAGACTTTTGTAAAAACAAATTAGTTATTATAAAGGGATCTAGAAGATAAATTGTAGCAGCCTCTTCATTGTCATGGGATGGTATACATATATTGAGATTACAACAAAACATGTGTTTGGCTAAATTTTTTTTTAAAAATTGACAATTTGCAAATTCTTTGTTTGAAGTTGGAAGTGGCCACATTCCAATTGATCAAAATGGCAACATTCCTCTTCCACAAACAATGGCATATGGCCCAAATTTACTATCACTCATTCAAGTTGTATACAATGGTATTGGAGATGTAAATTCACACACCAATGAATATTTCAAAGATCGCATCATCTTATCCACTCGAAATGATATTGTTGATAACATCAACAATGAAATCATTGACATTTTTCATGGAGTTGTTCAAACATTCTCAGTGCAAATGTTACCTTTATTGAAATAGGTGTTGATAACAACAATTTGTATCCTAATGAATATCTCAATTCTTTAGACTTGTTGGGATTACCACCTTCAAAACAACATTTTAAAATTGGATGTCCCATTATGTTATTATGTAATATTGCTCCAAAACATGGACTTTGTAATGGTTCACAACTCGTAGTGACTAAATGATCATGTCATTGAAGCATGTATTTTAATAGGTATGCATGTT
>Ga0209208_10005430_pt1 | contig 17767 bp, 6 predicted proteins | sample S1TSphfallax_3_FD_187694 | JGI IMG/M metagenome (GOLD analysis project Ga0209208, IMG submission 187694) | Host-associated microbial communities from peat moss isolated from Minnesota, USA - S1T2_Fd - Sphagnum fallax MG (SPAdes) (version 2) | ecosystem: Host-associated > Plants > Peat moss >... | reverse complement strand
TGGTTATTGATGCTTATTCTATTAATGGTTATTGATGCTTATTCTATTAATGGTTATTGATGCTTATTCTATTAATGGTTATTGATGCTTATTCTATTAATGGTTATTGATGCTTATTCTATTAATGGTTATTGATGCCTATTCTATTAATGGCTATTGCTAGCTATTTTATTAATGGTTATTGATGCCTATTCTATTAATGGTTATTGGTGACTATTCTATTAATGGCTATTGGTGACTATTTTATTAATGGTTATTGGTGGCTATTCTATTAATGGCTATTGTGGGTATTCTATTAATGGTTATTGTGGTTATTCTATTAATGGTTATTGTTGGCTATTTTATTAATGGCTATTGCTAGCTATTCTATTTATGGTTATTGGTGGCTATTCTATTAATGGTTATTGTTGATTATTCTATTAATGGCTATTGGTGGTTATTTTATTAATGGTTATTGATGGTTATTGGTGGCTATTCTATTAATGGTTATTGTCGATTATTCTATTAATGGCTATTGGTGGTTATTTTATTAATGGTTATTGATGGTTATTTTATTAATGGTTATTGGTGGCTATTCTATTAATGGTTATTGTCGATTATTCTATTAATGGCTATTGGTGGTTATTTTATTAATGGTTATTGATGGTTATTGGTGGCTATTCTATTAATGGTTATTGTCGATTATTCTATTAATGGCTATTGGTGGTTATTTTATTAATGGTTATTGATGGTTATTTTATTAATGGTTATTGGTGGCTATTCTACTAATGGTTATTTGTGGCTATTCTATTAATGGTTATTGGTGACTATTCTACTAATGGCTATTGGTGACTATTCTACTAATGGCTATTGGTGACTATTCTACTAATGGCTATTGGGGACTATTTTACTCATGGCTATTGGTGACTATTTTACTAATGGTTATTCGTGATTATTTTACTAATGGCTATTGGTGACTATTTTACTAATGGCTATTAATGTTTATTCTACTAATGGCTATTGGTGACTATTTTACTAATGGCTATTAATGTTTATTCTACTAATGGCTATTGGTGACTATTCCATTGTAAGTCATTGGTGATTATTTTATTGGTGGTTATTAATGAGTATTTTATTAATGATTATTAATAATTATTGTATTATAAGTTATTGTTGGATATTTTATGTTATAATATCATAGGCTATTGGTAGTTATTATATTATAGGGTATTTAAAATTATTTTTCATATTTTATTATTTTCTATTCTAGGTTATTTTTACTTTAGCTCATTATATATATTTTAAATTATTTTAAGTTATTATAATTAGGATAAAATAATTTATAAAAACATAAAGTAGAATGACATTGAATAACTTAAAATATAATTTGAAACAACATATATTAATTTAAAATAAAATAAAATAACATAAGGTATAACCTAAAGTTAATTGAATAATTTAATTTAAAATAACTTAAAAGTTTATAATAAACTAGTTAAGATACCTTAAAATAAAATAACATATAATAGTTTAGGGTATAATAATGTATAATAGCTTATAATAACACAAAATGTAAGTTCAAATAACTAAAGGAGTTTAAAATAATACAAGGTATATCAAAAAGTAACATAAATATAATATTTTAAATAACATAGAAATAAATGTATTTATTATAATAAATTATACATTGAATTATGTTAATTAGTAATGAAACATGATGTCTACATAGTGATATTATAGTGAAATAACTTTCACCAAGGTTGATGTGAAACCCTACGCGTAGGTCGACATGATGCCAACCACATGGAGGTGGTCAGACGCACTCAAATTTATTTTGTTTAAAATCAGACCGGCAAAAAAGGTGTGAAAATAGAATTTTCCTATATATATATATAATGATTAATTAAAATAGTTATTTTATTTTATTTTATTACGTATTTTAATTTCGAGATTTAATCAATTATTTATTGATAATAAGTTTTTCAATTTTTGACATTTTAAATTTTAAATGTTATTTATCAATTAAATAAATGAGTTAACAACTTATTGACTATTTAGTTTAACTAATTATTTAGTAAATAGTAAATATGGAATATTATATATTAATTATATAATTATTTAATAAAAATAATTATATTTAATCATCAATATTAAGGGTAATTTTAATTCATCAGTATTTAATTAATTAATATTTATTAGCTAGTTACCATAACTTTTGACTAGTAAATATTAATGGTCAGATAATTAATGGAAATTAATTAATGAATAACTGATTTATTCAATAATTAGTTATGGTTTATAAATTTGAAACTATCAAATAAGTTAGTAAACATTTAACATTGGATATTAAAATATATAATTGATCGAATAAAAAATTATTAGTTATTAAATCACTAAATTATTAAATATAAATTATGGTTGATTAACTTATTAAATAAATATTCTATATGTTTAACTAATTTATTGTTATTATTATTCTAGATTTTAATTAATTAATTAATTATTAGTTTCATCAAGACTTATTAATTGATTAAAATAATCAATATTAAATATTAAGTGATTAGATAAATATTTAATTTATTTACTATTATTCCATGTTTTTTAATTATTGAATCAATTAGTTTATATTATTACCTTATCAATAATTAATATTGGTTTTACATGAAAAAATATGATTTTAATATAACCTCATTACTAAAATTGAATTATACATTAAAACAAACATGGTGTATTTGTAAACAAACCGTAATATAAATTCAAAATGATTTTTTTTCAAGTTGTTTGTAATATGAATTAACATGTATTTAATATACATTGAATATAGGCTAAATAAATTTAAATATGTTCAGTAGTTTCAATATGTGTTGAATATATTTTTAATGTAGTCCAAAACATCTTAGTGTACATAAAATGTACAGGCACACCACATGAAATAACCAAATTACAATTAATTTTGCAATTAAATAAACATAAAGGCATGTTAATGGATGAAAAACCCAAGAAGTTAGTGATTATGGAAGGAAATACAATTTAATATATGCACCATTATTTTAAAAATAATAATAAGTTAAAAAAATGGTCATTAATTGTAAAAATGATAAAACATAGTTGTAAATGATGAATAATCTCATGTAATCATAAATTGGATGGTTACATAATACAAGATTTTTAATAATGTGTGTACCCAATTTAATGGGTTATTTCATTATTAATAATACACATGTAGTATGTAAGTACTTGGTTAAACAGTCATGTAATTGCATCATGATTGCAACAATGACTAATGATATATGATTAAAGACATATAACTACATGAAATACACATTTTGTGTTATACATGCATGCCAATTTGCCAACTCCTTTTGTGCATTGCCAACCTCCATTTAGATGTCAAGGTTATCCCATTTTGTATAACCTTATACCACAAGAATGGTGTTTGTAGTTTTTTGCAATTAATGGCTTACATTAATATCATAACATTTATCTAACATTTCTTTTTGTAATTTTTTTGGGTCTTAAATTGTTATAAATTAAATATATTCAAAGACATCTATTTCAACTTAGATTTTTTAAAATTTGAAACCTATTTTAAATGTAAAGGTAAAATCACAATCAAAGGAGTCACCCAAATGAATGGACATTTATTAACACTACATTTTTATATGTTTAAAAAATCACATGGGAAGCATAATAGGTTGGATTGTCATAAGTTTTTTTGGAATATTTCCATTAATTATAAAGTTTACATGTTCAAAGCTTAACATGAATCAAAAAAGTTTTTGCATGTTCAAAGCATTCAATCCTTGTTTTTTGCAAATGTTTTTTTTTCTACCAAATGTGCACCATTCTTTTTTTAACATTGATGATTACAAGGGCAAAAGAACTTGAATTGATGAAAATTATTTTTATAACCCATTTGAGCACATTTAGTTCAAAAATGCCTTTGACTTTGAAAATTATGAATTTTGAAAATGTGGCTTTAACAAAACTTGTTCATGTATATGTGATAGAGGGCACAAATGCATAATATACATGATATAAAATCAATTTGTAGTCAAAATGTATTTATGTCCAAAATGCAATGTTAAATGGGGTATCCGAAATACTAAATTTTAAGTTATAAACCAATGTAGAAATGACATGTGTCATGTGTAGTCCTTGGAAAAGGACTTTTACCTTAACACCCCTAGTTCCTTTTATCGTGATTTCACCCATAAGACTTACCCAAAAAAACTCCAAGTTTTGGATGAACATACAAACTCATACTTCATCCCATTAAAGTTCATTTTATTAGCCTTTGCTTTGAATCACATTGCCAAATAATCAAAAAAGTAGTTACAAAGTAAAGTGGACCAATTTCAATGAATAAATTGTCCATAAAAAATCCATTTGGTAGTGTTAAAATTGTAGTATATTGTGCTATCATTGTTTAAGTGGGGGATCAAAGGTGGTTCATGAAACAATAGAAATAATGTGAACAAAAGCCATTACCTAGATAATTTTTTAACACACATTTTTAAAACATTAAAATCCATATATATTCTTGGGTTAAGGTTTTGCTAACACTTTTTTTTGTATTTAATTATTACATTTAGTTTAATATATCATATATAAAGTCCATCTAAAATAACCCAAAAAAAATCATAAACATAAATGTATTTATATAAAGCCACAAACAAAAATCCAGTCCATATTTTTCAACTTCAAAAGTCCAAATGTTCTAGATTTAGAAAATATATGTTATAATTTTATATGTATATGTCTTCTTATTCAAGTTGACAATTTTATTTCAAAATTTGACATAATGATAATTTTATGGCATGTTAATGTATGACACCTTGCAAAAACTTGTAGTGCGATGCAAAAAATGGTCCATTTTATTTTACACCCACCCCAAAGTGAACTCAAAATTAAATAGGCGTTACCATCCTACTTATTTGACCATATATAATAGCATCCAATACATGTAATAACATCTCAATAATTAAAATGATAACCACATTTGGTCTTTCAATTGCATTTCATTGGCCACCTCTACAATAACACCACATTTCCATCCTCGATTCAACTCTTCCACCCATCCATAATTATGGGTCATGATGTTTCCATACATGTTTGAGATGTACATCACAAGTTTTGAGATTTCACCAAAATTGTCTTATTCATTTATTATGGTGGCTCATTAATTTTATATCATTTTACACATGGAAATTGAAGATTATATTTTAAATTATTTCAAAGATTGGGTACTATCTTTGCCCCAAAATGCTTAAAACACTTACATTAATAAGTATATTATTTGTTTATTGTTACACCTATTTTAGTTCAATTGTTTTAACAACACTTGCATAGAAACCCAATATTTTTGTACTGCTTGACATTGACTTCCTCCCATTCCTAGAAGCCAATGAAGTTAGTGTGTGGATTTTTTGTTAGGTGGTTAGTATTATATATTATTGTTGAAATTCTCGAAAATGTTGGAACTCTAATCCCATCATGCAACCCACACACCCACCCATTGATTATTTTGTTTTTTCTCCTTGGGTTCACCATTACATGGTCTAAATTATGCTCATGAACATATAACTGGGAACAATGTTTTTAACATTTTAAAACAAACATTTAGTTGAAAAAGTGGGTAATGTTCAAGGGTAGAAAAAAGAATTGTTATTTGGTTTTGATAGTCTTGAACATACAGTTTAGGAGAACATTTTCAAATTATTTTAAAGAATATTTAAGTAAAAAATATGATCATGTACGAAGCCAAAACATCATTGTCTATACAAACCTAATGATCCTTAACAATCATATTATGTTTATTTTTGTTCAACTAATGCCACTAGTGTAAATGGATGATTTGATTAAAAGTTTGAATTAATTGCATATTGGGGTACTTGGTGGTGAAGTTTTTATACATGGGATGAGAGTTTGTATTGAGGATTTTCAAAGTTATGAAGATTATGTTTATTTTATTAAATAAATAAAACCCAAATGTGAAATTGAGGAGTTTAGGTTTTCTTGGGCTTGTTTCATTATTGCTAATCACATTTGACAAAAAGAAAACTATGTATTGCATGTGTGGGCAAAGAATGATATGAATTCTACATTTATTTTGAACAATCTTTTTGTGCACAATTTAGTTCATTGACTTTTCAATGCAATCCAAAATCTTAAACAATGACTTTGAAAACAAGGGCTCCCTTTGGAAATAATGTTCCACCACCCACCATATTCATGGGTGACCCAAGTTCCAACTCAGAGAGGGTAGGGTGAAGTACCCAAATTGGTGCATGCCTTCACCTTTTTTTAGTGAGGCTTCTTAGTGGCCATATTGAGCCACAAAAATGTTATTTTGGATTCAAAGACCTTGATTTAATGCAAGTATGGGATATTTGTAATTTAGAATAAATTTAAAAGAATTTAGGGGGTTTTGAATGGTACCATGGTACCATTGTGGGTGGTTCACTGAAGGTTGACCCTATGACTATCGATGAACCCTATGATTGTTAGCGAACCAATACCTACATTAGTGCCATGTGATAAAAACAAAAACCTTAAATTTGTTTTGGGAAGTTTATAAACATTGTGGATCTTCCATCCCTAAACTAAATTAGGGCATGTATGAGTCCAAATTCAACATTTCTTCCATTAATTATTCGTTTTGAAAAGCTTTATTAAAAAAGATGAAGGTACCAATAAAGGTGTTAGTGTAATAGGGGTGGCTTTCCTTTCTTCATTTTTCCAATTTAGTTTCCATAATAATCCAAACAAAGGTGTGGTTGTGAACATTTTTTCACCATGGCCTAACATGAAAATGACATACCGTAACCTTGGGTCAAGTCCGACACATTAAAAACAAATATTAGTTATTTTCAAAAAATAAATTAATTAAAAAAAATTATTATTAAATTTTTCTTTAATGAAAATGAAATTTTTTAATGAATTTCGATTGAGCATTCAATTGCCTTCCAATAACATTTGTGTTTTAGTGCTCACATTCTCATCCCCTCACCTATTTTTGACAACACTTTTAATGCTCTTGGAGAAAAAGATCACTAGCTAGGTGAATTATGATTGAATATGTGTAGGGACACTCATCAATATTGTGACAAATTTTTAATGACTAACAAGGAACATGACTTTTTTTTACCAACTTTTACAAAAATTTAGTTTTTTTTCAGTTTCAAGGTGCATTTATCATTTTTTCATCATTTCCAATGTGCTTTTATCACATTTTTCGACACTTCAACATTTTATTTATTTAAAAATTCGTTCAAGGTTTTTAATGATTATTTAATGTTGAACTTAACTCATGGTTACAATATATGCCATCTTGATTTACTCATAGGAGTTATGTGTCCCATAACTTTTTTTACTTTATGTTCAAGTAGGAAATATACACCTAGTGTGCATAGTTATTAACTTTTGAAGGGTTGTGATTCATTCATTCAATACACATGTAAAAGTGAGTTTGTTATTATTTTGATAGCGAAATTTTCATTTTTTGTGATGTTGCATGTTTTATGATTAAAATTTAAAAAATATAAATTTTAAATGTTTGATTTTTTTATCATAATTCAATTGTTCCCAACTTGTGAATAATAATCATAGTAATGTTATTAGTTGATTGTGTGAATTCACACATCACATTTACTTAGAATTAAAATGTTTACTTTTATGCAAAGCAAGGATCTTAAACTTAGAAAAAACCTTTAATATTTGAAAAAATGTAACTTGAGCATAAAAAAGGGTGAGCTACCAAAGTTTTCACTAGCTAATGGTATCATTACAACAAAAGGTGTCCATGTACACCAAGTGATTTCATTGGATTTTGAGTGAATTCATTGGTTTAGTGAACAGGGACTAGTGAATTACACCCATGTTTTGTAGTAGTGTATGTGGATTGAGAAATTGACTATTTTTAAAAATCTAAAATGACAAATTGTTACAAAAGCCTTAATTGCCCAATATCATTGTCACATTATTTTAATGAAATTTTGATATGGAAATAAAATAATTATTGGACAACATGCATTTGTTAGTTTATCTCAAGATACAATATTTGGAATTGAGTTGATAAAAATGTTACCTACAACATTGGAAACATTATTAAATGAAATTGTAGTAAATTTTGTTAAAAATATAAGGTGCATAAAATGAATGTTAATGACATTAAAAAAATCACATTTTTTAAAGATGTTCAATTTGATCACCTTGTCCATTTTGATGAAAAAAAGGTTTGATTAGATATATTGAAAGGTAATGTGACATTTCACTTTTGTTTTATGAAAGTGAAAATAATGACTTTTTAATTGTTTTGTCAAATAAGACAAGCATGGAACACGTCTTGCAAATATGAGTAATTTGATGTAATCAAATGTGACATGACACATGTGACTCATGGAATATGCACTTGAAATAAATGATTTTCATTTGTTTTATAATTATAATGCATATAGTTGCGAGTCATTTGAAAACACATTGCAAAGTAACCATAGGCTTAAGTTGATGTTTTTGTATGTTTAATATTCTACAATGTATAAATAATTAAAAGATAACACTATGGATGGGGAATTGTTGTTTCATTTTTATTTATTAAAACATCTACCCTTGTAAAAATAATCTAGCATTTTAAAATTTAAATTCACATTGATTATCAAATTTACTTGTGTATGGTAATAATTGTTCACACTAACCTTGCACTTGAATAAATTATTTCATGCATTAATCATTGTTGCATATATCACAAAATTGTAGGTTTAATTGATGAATAATACATCTTACTAGGGCTTCACATTGTTACGTGTATTCACATTCCTTGCTCCCATCCATAGGTCATAGAACATCGTAAAATTATGTTGTCCTTACTTTCCATTATCGTAATACAAAAAATTAATAGGATAATGGAAAGTCAAAGGGGGCCCAAGGGTGAAGAAAAGAATGTTCAAATATAGCATCTATCAAACATGTGTGCATATTAAATGGAAAACTTGTAATTCCAAGTATGCGGCAAAAGGTTCAAGTTTTTAAAATTTGGAAGATTAAAATGTAAACATTTAATAAGCTAAAAAAATGGAAAATTTTGGGCAATTTGTGATATGGCAATCCATGTCATGAGATACATCCCCAAACATTGATCACATTGTTTTGGGTACAAATTTTTTAACGTGTACCAAAATCTTGTCACAATGTCACCCTTTTTTCTTTTTTTTACCTAGTCATTTTTACCATGTAAAAACACATTTATGGATGATTATGATGGAATCTAGAATTTTAATGGTTTAAAATCTAGTCCTTTTGAAACTTTTGACAAATTTTGACTCATTATTTTTTATGGGGATAAAAAATATAGGATAAAAAATGACTACAATAAAGACTAGGCCCTTTTTGTCTTGTGTGGTACACCTTAAAGGATTCTTACCCTTCTTTTTCTTCTTGGTCTAACATTGATTATTTGTTGGATAGTGGAACAAGAAACAACAAGAATAAGAAAAATATATAGGTTGTTTGCATACTTTCAACAACATAAAAACCAAGCATAAAGACTACAAGGACTTCATTCATTGTAGAATCAAAATTTGTTTTCATCATATTCATGCCACCTACAAAAAAAATTCATATGTTAAACCAAACTTTGACATAAACAAACTTCATTATATTTAATAAATTGTGAACATTTAAAACCATATCAACATTCAACAAAAAAAAATCACTTTAAACAAATTTTCCACAGGGTTGAAGGATATGAAACATGTAATTTTTTTTCATGTCAATCAACGTTATCGACAGTTACAATGATAAAAAAATCACTACACTTGAGTTGATTGTGTTTCGGAAGACAAAGAATATTTTTGTTTTTTGTTTACATTCTTATAATACCAAAGGACCATCACAAAAAAGTTTAATGAATTGTTTGATTTTTTTTTCCAAAAGCCCCTTCTTGAAAAATACTTTATTGCTAATGATTGGAACTTCATATTAAATTTTTGTTTGGATATATAGATGTTCTTCAAATGAGTGAACCAAAAACAACAATGTTATAGTCCAAAATTAGTTTTAAATATAACTAATTTCTATAAATTTTTCTTAGAGCTTATTGCTTATAATGAAATTATTAATAAAATTTGAAATGATTTTTATGTCTAATTTTAAAGGAATCTATTGTGAATCTTTTAAAACATCTTCATGAAAGGTAGGTCTTGGATATATATATATATATATGAACTTTGTAACCTATTGCAATGTTTGAGTTCCGTAATGTGGAATAACACCCCAAAAAAAACTTTTTGTCTTTGAATTTTTGATCTTAAGTGTTATAAACCTTCAAAGTCTCATTTCCCAAAGTTATGAATACATTGGACCATATTCATTGTAAGCATTAACTCCATAAAATTATTGTGTTATGGGTTGTGACAATTGTTTTGCTTGCAAAATCCAAATTTGCTTGAATGTTGATGATTTTGGTATAATAATTTTGAATTTTGAAAGATTAAAAATGTTAGCTTCATTTATTTGAATCTATATTCTATAATTTTTGTAGTGCATTTGGATAATATATAATATTATAGTTTGGACCGAGGAAAATATATTGGGTTGTGATAGTTTTAAATGGTCATTGTAGTGGCTTTCACCCAAATGCATAAAATGACCAAGTGGGAAGTTCAAAATTTGAAGATCTTGTTAAAGTTAAAGATTTTTTGTATAATCTCTTTAAGCATTACCATAAAAGGGCTTCACTTTTTCCTCTACACATCACAATATGTTCATGAAACTTGGTTGTTGTTATGTGACAAAAAATGCTTAAACTTTCACTAATGGTTATAAGTTCATGTTCATTTTCCTTCTTCTATCAAGTTGATGACAAAGCTAAAGTTTTCTTCACTATCCATGTTATCATTGCCATTAAAAAAGGTTATAGCTATTGGAAGTTAAATGTTTCCTTGCTCAAGAAACCCAATTTTTAAAATGTCATAGAAAATACCGTTCATAAATTCACTTGTGTTAAATATGTTTTCCCCATATATAAAAATTTGATGGGAAGGTTTTAAGTATGTGATTTGACAAATGTCTTTGAAATGTATGTTAAAGAATAAACTCAAATAAGGAAATAGCCATTAAGACAATTGAAAAGTAAAATTTGCAAGTTAATGAGTATTTTTACTCAAAACCAAATTGTGTTGAACTACTTGTGGGAAAAACAAGTTGTTTTAAGTATTGTTGACTATTATAATGACATCCACATTGCAACAAAACTTAAAGCATGCCATAGAAGGTAAAAATCCCATTGCTTGTTTTTCTTCAAGCTCGGAAAATTTAAAGCTCAAAAGTCATTTATCATTGAGATTGAAACTAACTTTAGTTCCAGTGTAATAACTAATATTTAGGATATTCTACATTAGGCCACTATTTTTGTTTCACATTTGTGTTAAGCCAAGCTAATAGACCAAGGTACAAAAGGGCCTTCCTTTCTTAATGTTATGAAAGGTGTTGACATGCTAAGGTGTCCATTTTTTTGTGTCATTCCAAACCCCCAAGTTATTGAAGGTTTTATAATTCCAATTAGTGAGGAAACATGTTAAAATTGATTAATATCAATTATTTAATTTTTCCTTTTGAAAGTAATTTAAAAAAAAAAACCATATGACCACTTTTTTAACCATAAGTGTTATGCAAAAAATTGTTTTAAATGATCAAATTGGCTTGTTCTTGATTGAAATGTCAATGAAAATATAATCATATTTTTGGAGGTCCAATATTACATGCATGATTATCAAAAGCCCATATTTTCTTTTCTCATGGACATTGAAAAAACATTTGAATATGTTTTTAGAAGTTTTTACAAGCTTCTCTTGAGAAACTAAAATTTGAATTTTATTATATAATTTGGTCCCTCACACTTCACAACAAATCAATTGTGATGCTAATTATAAATGTTTATTTTTTAATGATTTCAATATCTATTGTGAAGTCAAACAAGGTTATATCCATGGGCCCCTTTGTTTTTTTTAGTTAAAATTAAACCTTTTACTGGCAACATTAGAAACTTTCAATTTGTATTTGGTTATTTGAAAGAAAAGTTACCTATAAAAATTATTCAAATGACACATGTTGCTATGTTTTTTATTTACCATATATTAAAAGCTTGAGATCTTTGCATATTGTATAAGGACAATTTTGGTATTAAATTAAATAAAAGCAAATCATCCTTGATTCCTTTAAGCACTAATTTTACACGAAAATGTTAACTTCATAAGATCTATTGCAAATGGTTCATACTTGGTGACCATGAAACAATCTTACACATATAAATGGGCAAACTGTACAATGACATTTTTTTCCTAAAATGAGATGATAAAGAAGTTTTATAGAATATCCATACATTAGGTTAACAATTTATGGTTGGATTTGTATTAGAAAGAGTTATATGGTAAACAAAAGTTAGTACTTAGTATTTGTAATTCCACCCAAAACAAATGTGGTTTCAAAAATCAATACAACATTGTGGAACTTTATTTAAAATAATTTCTAATTTGATGAAAATGCCACTACCGATCAATACTTCTCATGTTGAAGTGTTTAAACACTAAAACAATTTGATGTTCAATAGTATCACTTCCAACTAGGCATTTAAAATGGATTGTTGCACATATTGATCCTTCAACATTAGCTTCTTGAAAAAGTCTTCCATTCAACAATTTGATGTAACTTGGGCTAGGATGCTCTCTTTTTATTACGGCCAAGTTAATATTAACATTAAAATTCATTCAAAAATCCATATAGAAAGTTATATTATGTAGATTGGTTCATTGACATCTTTTGTGTCATTCTACCACTTCTAGATTTTGAATGCTTATTAAATGAATCTTTGTGGTTTAATAAATCTATTAATAAAAAAATGGTGACTTTTATAATCATTATTTCACACACAACAAAATTACTTATAATTCCAACCCCTATTTATTTCAGATGTTGTCATGAGGTTAACACTAATAGATGTACATCCAAATTGAGGTTCATGAACATCACTAAACTCCAAACTAAATATGATGTCATGATAGCAAAAATGTTATAATAACTAATTGAATGTACCTTGATTCAATTGCAATCCATTATTGTTGAAAAAGTGAGAATTTTTTCATGAAGATGAACAAATTGTTGAAACTAAGGAATTTTCCCATAATGATTAATGACCTCTTTATGTGTATAAAATACCCTAAAAAAAATTCGATAATTTTTTTGTTGTGCATTAATGCATTATATTTCATGTTAATTTTATTATCTCTATAATGATTTGTCAACACCTACTTTATTTATGGTCAATGCCTCGATTATATGCATATCATTGAAACAAAGTTCAAAACTTCATATTTAGCCATCATTTAGATAACAATGTTTTTGTTGTGGCTCTTATGCAAATAATCACTACTATAAATCATGTAGTTAGACCACGTAACAATACCACCCAAATGAAATTGGGTGGACCCATGTTACCTGTTTATTTTTTGTTACCAATAAAATATTTTTAAATTATGGGTTAATATTTTAGGTAGCGGCTTAATTTTTAAAATTTTGTAATTTTTGTTTGACAAACCACTGTTCATTATACTTAGGGTCTCCAAAAATAACATGGGACATTTTTCTTGGGTTTCCTTAATGGTTTTATTGGTGGTGTTATGGGTGGGTTTAAAATGGTTTCTTTATTGGTTTTATTAGTGGTGTTATGGTGGTCTTGGCATGTTCCACTTTGGGTGGTTTAATATGGGTTTCAACTTGGGGATTGGTGGAACATGTTTAGTAATGGTCATTGTTGTACTTGCTCATTGCATGAAAACTTTCTAAAGCAAATAGTATAGGCAATCATTTTGTCACATTTTGCATACATGTCAACCAAATTACTTCCAACAAAAAATATGAATTATATCCATTGTGAATGGTTTATTCACAAGCATACATACTCTAATAAACTTAAAACAGGCTTGAAAACTTGAAAAAAAACTTTTTACATTCTTGAAATCAAACTTGAAAACCTGAAATCAAACACAAAATCAAACTTGAAAACATAAAACAAACTTTAAAACAATGAGAACAATGTTGTATTCGTTCATTTTAGTATTATTTTTTGAACAACAAACAATGGGTATAGTAGTCGCTTAAGTACGCACCCATTTATGTATGCATCCCGATTAAATACGCATTTTTTGGCAAAAAATTTAAGGTTCAAGATTTATTAGTTGAACATGTCATGAAGCGTCATTTGGTGTAAGTTTTGAAGTTTTTTGCATTTGGCTTTGAGGCCGACCATTCGGATCTTGCTTTGAAATGATTCAAACAATTTTTTAAGGTCATCAAATGTTTCCTATGCTTTTACTTGAACTTCAGGGCAGAGCAGTTGATCCTCGATGTCAAGAAGTTGCTTATAAAAAGAGTCGAAACCTTAGAATATAACTTCGTTTTCTAAACCAACATTCAATTCTTAAGTGTTAACATCACCATCATCATCCATCGTCGTTTCAACAATTTTCATCATCTCCAAAAGCTCTTCAACATCTTCCAATACAACAGTTGCATATTCTTCATTGTCCTCATCGTCAATATGAACGAATTCTTCCACCTCTGATGGATCGATAGACAAATTCAAAGATTCCATGGCTTTGGAGAATTCAGTGCATAAGTCGTCAACTTTGTTACCAGCCTCCAATTATGGCTATAAATTCATTAGTTATGCCTTGACGAAAGCATTTTTGATAAAGGTTTCGGAAATAGAATCCCAAGTGTCTTTCACATAATTTGAAGCATCGAGCAAATACGCTAGATTTCCATAAAAAACTCCTACAACTCCTCGATATAATTTTCACCCTTGATCTTTCTTTTGATTTGTTGCCTCATCATCGAGTTCGTAGAAGTCAAGGACGTCTTTGAGATACAGATATTTGTATTGTTTTTTCAAAGCTGCGATTATTCCCATATCACAAGGTTGTTTCCAACTTGTACAATTTGGGGAAAGAAAACTATTCGATGTTGTCGCGTTCGAACACTTCAAAATGGCCCAGAGCATTATCCATCAATAATAGAATGTGACGTCTGGTTCGATTTTTCACTTCTAGATAAAACACCTCATTGAACCATTTCCAGTAGGTTTCTACATCCATCCAAGCTTTCACTTGATTGAAATAAGGAATGGGCCATTGCCGGTCCTTAATACAAGTTGGTTCTTTCGGTTTCCCGATTAATGCATAGGGAATTTTGTGTGTTTTAGATGCGTTGGCGCATACGATAAGAGAAACTTGATCTTTGGCTTTCTTTTTGCCTTTGGTGGTTGAAATGTCCTCATTGGGCATAAGGAGGTTATATCTCGGAAGCAATTGAAAAAACAAGCCAGTCTCATCCATATTGTAGACATTTTTTGGGTCATATTGCGCGATAATCTTGTAAAGCTCTTCTAAAGCTGCCAGCAATTATGGATCGTTCTTGTTGACTTTTACTCCCTTTCTGTGAAAGAGCATTTTTTGCAATCGAGAACGCATTTTGAATCAACTTAACCATTGCTAAGATGCCTTAAAATTAGATTTCGGAATGGAAAGACTGGAAGCAATGCTTTTCGCTTTGGCTATGGTGAAAAATGGCAAGACAAGTAATTTGGCACAACACATGTTGTCAATCTAAATGTAAAGCACATCTTCAAGCTCAGTAAATCGTCCAACGAAAGCTCAAAATGTCCTCTCCTTAGCTTCTTCAGACAACAAGGCAGACCATTCCAAGATTGCCTCTCGGTTGTCCCACACCTTTCAGATGACGCCTTCACTAATGTTGTACTCTTAGGCTAGAGCCCTTTTATTCGAAGCATTCGTTTTGCTTAGCTTCAAGATGATTTTGCAGCGTTGATGCTCATGGAGATGCTTTCCATTTGGTTTTTTTGACATTATAGCGAAATGTAAGCAATTTGGGAGTTGCAAATCTAAAGTACGCACTTATTGGCTAAGTACGCATAAACCGTGCAGGTTCAAGTTGCGTACTTAAGCGGGAGACTACTGTAATCATTTTGCCATGTTTTTTTGATGTCACATTTTGCATAATATAGATCATTTACAAGCTACATTCAATCATTTTTTTTGAATCCCATCCATTTTCAATGGTTTGGAAAGTTGTTCACAAGCATACTTGCTTTGATTTTCAAATGAATATGTGTTGACAAATGATTCAACACCTCCATAGTAGTAAGAGAATTATGCTACACAAATTTGCACAAGTTCAAAAATTAGACTTGAAAATTACATCAAAGTTCAAATGAGCAAACTTTGAAGGCAAAAGGTTTTAGCGGGAAAAAATGAATTTGAACTCATGTACCTATTAGGTATAATGTTTCAAGTGTGTACCTAATACATGAGTTCAAATTCTCTTTTTATTTCCAAAACATTTTTCCTTTCAATTTTATGCCTCCTTTTGGTAGCACCCTATAAAGTTGGATTTTGCTTGTTTTCTTGAAGCTCTTTTCCATTTATCTTTCAAAGTTCTTGGAATTTCATATTGTGCTTTTCAAAGGAGCAAATGTTGACAATTCAAATATGAACTAAAACATGGAAAATGTACAATTTTAATGACATGGGTAGATAATTACATATGTAGGTTGTAGGTAATAGGTAGGTGATAGGATGGTACGAAGTTGGTAATAGGCCCAAGGGTAGGCTAGGATGATAATTAGGTCAAACATACTAGCTATTCTTAATTTTTTTTTTTGATAAATAGATTTCTAAATAAATATTAAAAAATTTAGGACCATAATTTACATTGCCTATTAGTCAACATCTTTACATCAAATTTTTGTCAAAACATAAAAGTCACATTTGCTAATTTTAGTTAAACTAAACACAATGGAATGATTAGTTGTGAGTCAAAATGGACATGGACACAAACTAATAATTCCATCATGTCCAAAATGGTTGATTTGTTATTTTATGTTGTTTAAGTAATTAATCATTTTTTACTATAAAGTTAGCTTGTCTAGGTGTTTATTTTTATTAAAATTCAATCATAAAATATAATGTAAAAAAGACAATGTAAAAAACATGATCCATAGTTCAACTCTCCTTTTGAGCTTCCCATAACACCATGTTAATAGTTAGTGCTTCTTGTTTTGTACCATGGTTAAGCTCTTATTGTTTCAATTATACTTATTTTTGCAATAATTGTCCACATATTGATTCATCAATGAATTGCGCACAAACAATTCATCAATTTGAGCACCCAAGAAAACAATCGTATGAAAAAAATGATAAAATTTTCAAAAGTGTAAATACCAAATGTTGTCATGATTAATGTTTTCCATCAACTAATTAACAACCACTCAAAGCTTATTTGATGTGAGCTTGCATGGAAGTGCTTGCTGCATTTTAAAATTACAAAGTGCCCAAGATAGTTTTAATAGATTATTAAGGTGTTGTTTTTAGATGTGCATAAAAGTTGTTAATAAATGTTTTTTGCAATTTTTGCATTTGCAACATGATGTTTCAAAAAATTAACAATCTTTAAAAGGATTGTTTCACAAATTGTCTTGTCTATCTTCATGAATAAATGATATTAAAAAATGCATCCTAGAAAAACATCTTTCTAGATTCAAATTTTGATGATCATAATTTGTTGTTGAAATGGTTTTCCACAAATCTTTTTCATGTAAAAAAAACTTGATCATCCTTTGCCAAATATGAAAATTATTATCATCAAGCTTTTCAATGCTTCAAAGATGAAAATTATCATGGTTATGTCTAGAACACCACCCCAAAAAAAAAAAAAC
>Ga0209208_10005429_pt1 | contig 17769 bp, 15 predicted proteins | sample S1TSphfallax_3_FD_187694 | JGI IMG/M metagenome (GOLD analysis project Ga0209208, IMG submission 187694) | Host-associated microbial communities from peat moss isolated from Minnesota, USA - S1T2_Fd - Sphagnum fallax MG (SPAdes) (version 2) | ecosystem: Host-associated > Plants > Peat moss >... | reverse complement strand
AATGCTTGGAATAGTTCATGTGTAATTAGACTGATGAGTGCAAGAACTTGTAACCCATTGCCATAGTAATAAAATCTATCCTGGTTTTGGTGGGAGGCCAAGCAAATTGGCATATTAAGCTTAAACTACCAAATTCTTATGTAATTTTACCTTGGGTGCTTAAATTTTTGGGATTGTAAGCAATTTATAAATGCTCCTACCATTTTCAAAACTCAACTGAAGTATATATTGTGTTTATTATAAATATTAGGCAAAGCCATAAACGCTTAGGATCTATTGTGTGCAACATGAAATTGGACGAAAAAAAAATCATGCATTATCTGTAGATAAATGCATTATTTAAAACTAAAATAAAAAACTAATTGCCACATGTCATAATCGTTATGAGTAAAATCGAACGGTCCATATATATTGTAATTATTTAATAATATAATAAATACCATATTAAAAGCCACGTGTCATAATCCTAGTGCTTGAATCGGACGGGTAGTATTATTAGATGTCATGAAGAATTTTTTAATCAAATATCCAATATACCACGTGGTCTCTAGGCATTAGTGGAAAATAATAACCAAAATAATTGTTGAATATTGGCACCACATACGTATATTCGTATTTTGTCATGAACTGGTATTTGTACGCTGAACAATTTCCATCCAACCTCGTTGTCGCCTACGACTAAGGACGACTGCGACTTGTCCAACGCGACTACACAACTTTTAGTTGTAGATGTTGCCTGCGACTAGAAAACAGTCACAAGGACTAGTCGAAAAAGTCTACTTTTCTTCTAGTGAAATCTTGTTGTCAAAATCACACACAATGGGTTTACCTCTAGGGTGTAAGTTTGGGTGAAAATGCAAAATGAACAACTTGAATGGTGAACATGTGCATAATGTTAGCAATAGTTCTATTTCACTACCTACCTCACATAGAGAGGATAATTTTGCATTTGTGAAAGGAGTTGGATTACCCAAAATTGGAGACATCTAGGTACCCATTATGTAGCTTCTCTTGATCATTTTACATGTTTCTTCATTCTAGGAATTGAAACATTGTTTCAAGTTGGGGACAAGTTGTTGAAGGTTGAAGCATCTAGTTTAACATCATGCATTTTGAGTTGGAGACTTTGTGAAGACAATGATATTAAAATTTGATGGTAGTTAGAAAGCTTAGATGAGCAAACCTTCTCACTCTTACCAATTGTTTTTCAAGATGTTATTCTTGTGGTTGAAGGTGAACAACAAAAATTCTTTGACTTAACAATTGCAAATCATGTTGGTAACTGATTATGAATCCTAGGAACCAAATGGGAGTTTTGTCTTTAGACAATGTTGCATTTTCCAGGGAGCCCAATGTGGGTTTTGTGATTGTGAGGATCACTAGATTTGCCTCAATGATAATAGTTGGGTTTGATCCTCATGTGACTGAAGTTGGAGATTTGGCGATTAACATTATACACTCTGGGCTTCTCATGAAAGAAACAATTTGGATCAAGATAAGGGAGGGGGTAGATGGAAAGTAGTGGACCATCATCAAGACACAAGAAACCATGTTCTTTTACATTGTCTTATGGCCCTTTAGATACCATTGAACAACATAAAATAATTAGAGAATTACCTTCATCAATGCCTAGATTATGAGACATTTGGATACCTATAGAAATAGAAGTAGAACCCTATTGTATCCACTTTTATAAACTTGAACTTGATCACAAAATATGAGTAAGAGACCAAATCATTAGGACAATGTTTTTAGGCAAAGATGCACATATATTGTGTTGGAGACTCTCCAAAGGTTTAAATGGCAATTAAGATGGGGTTTTATTGGAAGAAGTGACACATGTTTATTTGTCAAGATAGGGGATAATAAGGTTAAAGCTATTAGGTTAGAAAAGGGGGAGGAAGTACTTGAAGCAAATGATTTGAAACAAATATTTCCATTGTAGGAAATCTGGTTGGATTCATTACAAAATGATCAATCCTAAGGGTATGGATGAATTGTTTTGGGGAAAGGACATGGAGGATGTGTTTGATTGGGTGGAAAGACTTTAGATAGCAGTAGAAGTTCAAAAATATGAAGAGGAAAAGTTGTTTAAAATTGCCAAGTTTAATTTATGCGATAAAGCAAAAGACTGGTACATAAGATTTAACCCTTCACTACATGATTGACAAACCTTGTAGATTTTTATGATGGCTAAGTATGGGGTTTATGATGGTGAGGAGTTGAAGGTGAAGATGGATGCCATTAGGTAGGAACCAAGGCAACGGGTTCAACTTTACTATGACAGGCTTGAACATTTGTTTGTAAAGGGGAGAATCCTTTATGCAAAAAGAAGAAAAAGATTTATGGCCCATCTTAGGCCGTAAATCAAAAAGTTATGTGTGGTGTGTACCTAACATTAATGAATTACTTGCAACAACCATTGAGGTGGAAAAGGTACTTGGAGAAATCAAATAAACACCCTTTGAACCTTTGAAGTATGAAAGGGATGAGGGTGTAAACATGGTAAAGTATGCTAATTGGTCATCCCTACTGACAAGTAAAAGTTGATTTGGAATCTTTTGCATTTTAATCCTACCATACATTTTGGGAGGTGCTTATCACATTAAATAAACCATATATGGTCATTCTTAATGTATGTTATTATTCTCATTAATTAATTAATTTACTGCAAGTTTATTACTTTGGTAGATATTGCACATTTTCCAAATCAAATTATTCAAATGTTGTGTTACTAATGTTTAAACCATTATGCACCTTGATACACATTTTTTGGAAGTTGAATATTTTGATTATGACAATGTGAAGCCCCTCAAAAATAAGTTTTCCATAAATTCATATTTGGCATCCAAAACATGTTTTTTGATATGATACTAAAGTGCATTGCACGTGCTTAATTCATTAAATCATGCCCCAAACCCTTTCAAAATGCAAAATATGAGTGAAATTTCCAAATTATTATTTTTGACCTACTTTCAATCTACTTTCTCACAACCAAACAAACTAGCAATTTTTGTAAAATAAAATTGAAAGTAGGTTTTTAATAAGGTTGATACAATTTTTGAAACTTTCAAAAACTTCGACATATCACATTTGATGCCCTCATGTAGTTCAAAAGGACGATATCATAAAGGCATCACCTATTTTTTTGATCTACTTGTCACAAATTTTTATTTTTTTCACTCATGAGGACCATTTTTTTGGTATACTTTAACATGCTTTCACCCATGAAGAAACCAATACAAGGGAAAGCTCAAGAGAGAGGTAGATTCACATTCTTAATGAGGTGTTGATATTTTTTATTAAGGGATCCATTAACAAGGAAATCATCCCATCTAGAAATCCAAGAAATTCAAATGTGTGTCAATTATGCAATATGGTGGTGGTGGTGCTTCTACATGTTCTAAATTATTTGATAGACTGAAATCTGGCAAATGCGGAGGGGGGAATATAATAAAAAATTGTGGACTTAATGTTCTTATTGTTTTGGTCTGGGACAAATGGGAGAACGTTGCTAGAAGAAGAATGCAAAAGGACATGTTGCCTCTACAAACTTGTTGGAGGTTCCAGTTGATGAAGAAAAGGCCACATTAGCGGAAATAAACATGTTGTGCAAAGTAAAGAATAATGTTTTTTTTGGAACAAAAGTTCCAAGGAGGAATCAAGTGGTTACATTTTTTAAACCAAATGGCATAACATTCCATTTAAAAAGTCCAAACTTGGTGATCACATGAGTCTTTCAAGTATCTCCATTCGACATCTTAATCTGCTAAAATCCTAGTTGTAGATCCAAAGCATAAAACCATGAAAACTTGCCAAGTTGTGATAGAACATCATTTTAAAATGACATAGGAAAATAATTATGCATGGTGTAAGAATTCAAAGATTGGTAATTGCCACAAAACCTTCGAGTCCCATCCTTTTTTATTGGCAATGTAATCCTACATGCATATTCAGACATGCTCTTGTAGATCTTTCCCAATTGAACAAGTGTTTGTATCTAACAACTTACCTTAGCTTTTTCCCAAAAAGATAACTTGCTAGGTGTCATCCTATAGGGAGGAAACCCTTACATGTCAATGGAGTGTTCTCCCATGTTACAAGTACCCAACTTTCCCTTATGCCAAACAAACACATCTTGAAATTCTTATAATAAATCAAAAAGTTTTTTGTGTTGTAGTGTTGTCAACCTAGGATTGAATTGCATTTTGGAGCATATCTTTGTTCATCTATCTCCAACATTCGACATGTTTGTAAGTGGTTCTATTTCAATAGTAATGTGAACATATGGTGGGGATTTGATAACATAACCTGTTGTACGTTCCTTTTCTTCTATCTCCACCCATTGTATCCAGTCTTGACAATCATATTTATCAATTATATGTCCCTCGAACAATTTCTAATGTTGTTGTTGTAGTATTAAATTCATCATCTAAGTTGGAGCTTCTTCCCGTATCAACTCATCAAGCCCTTGATCCATCAGGTTTTCCACATACAACTATTCACTTTGCAGGATCAATTCATGATCATCATTTGCGTCGCTATCAGAATCATTCAATTCAAATCATCATCTAGATCAATGAGCTTTGATCTCCATTGAGTAATTGAACCTCTAATGATAATCCTTACATTGCTTCCCTAATAGATTGAAAGGATTGTGATTGTTCATGTTTTCAAACGAGTTGCAATATGTTGACCATAGTCAAAGGTAATAAGTCCACAACCATTCTTAGACCATTCCATACCTAGATAACACACTTCTCCACATCAATTATTGTTTTGATCTTCATCAAAAAGTTTAAACCTAATAGGATGTTGTAGTTGTTAATGTCCACAATAAAAAAAACCATGTTGCATTGAATAATTCTAACTTTGACAAGAAGATCAATAATCCTCCCAAGGCTCTAATTATGATACTTGATGCAGTTTTGTAATTCTTTGTTCTAAATACCATATGTATAATTCCTAGCCCTTTAACAATTCTAGCTGCCATTATTGACATATAAACACATGTATCCACCAAGCCTTCTATCAATCCATTCTATATTTCAATAGTCAAATGTAATGTTTTACTTCTATGGTTTTTATTGACACATACCTGCTTAATTATAGGAAATACTAGAATTGCTGCAACATGTGTCACTTGTTGAACTTCTTCGTCTTTACGCCTTTTGGTTACCTTCACCAAGCCTTCAAGATATTCTAATTCACCTGAAATTGTCAAAATAGTTCCAAAGGAATAAATGTTATATTACCCTTCAAGAAATGGGTTAGAATCTGGGATTTGGAAATACTTGGTGCTACATCCTCCTCCTCCTGAGGTCCTTTATTTTTGTCAACTTGCAGCAACACCATTAAAAAAGAAGACGACAACCATTGTCCTTGTCTTCTTCTTCTCAAGCAAAGAAAATAAGGTAATGACATATCGTCGTTTTTTTAACAGTAACACACCCGTAGAAGAAGATGATGGAAAATTGTTCTTGTTTTTTTCTTTTCAAATAAAGAGAAGAAAAGAAGGCAACGATAATTGTTGTCTCCTTTTTCGCAACAAAACATCCATAGAAGAAGGCGACAACAACTGTTGTTGCCTTTTTCACATCGAAACATCCACATAAGAAGACAAAGAGAAGAAGGCAACGACATTGTTGTCGTCATTAGTAGAAATTGGCCAAAATGTAACCATTATATTTACAACTACATGCAATTATTAGTTATTTGGAACTACATTTGGACATTTTTGCAACTATTTCTTGTGTTGGTCATATTTGCGACTATAGTGCAACTAGGTTGTGACTATTTTGGTGTTCATCCTTCCATGTGAACAACATTTAATTTAATTTTCATCCAAGAAAAACAATTTATGTCCCATTAGTTTCAAATGTGACCAATTTAGTTATAACTTTATGAGTATACAAAGGTGTATTGTCGCAACCCTAGCTTTGGGCTCGCAACCAAGGCAAAGGGGTTGCAAGAGTGCGGGCCAAGAGGAAGCCCGGGAGTCACATTGCATACTCTCGGGAGTGTAAGAAAGTGTAGGAAAGTGTGAGGGAGTGAACCCTCACACTCCCAAGGCAACTCCCACTTTGGGAGATGGAGTCCTAATGAACTCCCAAAATTTCAGAGAGCAATTTCAGGGGTCACAACTCAATGGCTTGTGACGTTCCTTATATCATTGGAAATCTTTTGAAACGTAGATGTTTAAAATGGGCTCGCATAGCTCATTTGGACATCTGAAACACAAGTTATGGCCAAAAGAAGGGCTGGGAGTCAAATTGCCAGTTTAACTCCCGACCAGAAAAAGTCTGGAATCGACCCGATTTACTAAGTTGCAGACAACGTGCGACATACCGTTGAAAAGCTCTTGACAATAGCTACAACTTTGCTTTAGACCGCACCTCGATCCGAGGTCTGATCGCAAAGTTATGGGGTTCCAAATTTGCGGGAATCCCAGCTGACGCGATTTCGAGACTCCCACTCGAGAATCCCGGGAGAGAAAAGTCATTTGGATGTGGGCCTGTGGAAAGGTGAAGAGTATACTATAAGGGGGAAGGTGGTGGCCTCCCCCAAGTCTGGGCCGTGGTGAGTCTTGTGTGTCCATGTTGCCCGTGGCTTGCCCTAGCACCAAAGGTGCTGTAACTATGCACTAACCACCTTGTGTGGGTTGTGTGCAGGCCCGTGTGAGTGAGTGAAGCTTGTCAACTCTTCCTAGTCCCATCCTGGAGCTCCAACACGCCCCTCTACCCCTCAAAGTGCTATGAGTTAAAGAGAGTGCCTCGACTCTTTATTCTTCTGTTGTTTTCTGTTTGGGACTCACATTTGAGTCCCTCAAGTAGTTCGGAGTGCGTCATGTATTTTGTGAATTATAAGGAATATAATTGAGTGTATTAGGATTTATAAATGTATATTTTGAAATTATATGAACAACCATATTATATGTGTATTCAAGTATTAGTATTAACATAAATGGCCTTGATATTATGGTTACATTAAATAATGTATATTTTGAGTATATTAAAAATTTATGTACGATATTTACTAAATATATTATGCCTGTGTTAAAAATTTATCCAAACCATCTTACTATATTTCTTAAAATTATTACAAATGAAATTTTATATTACTTGTATTAATATTATATTATATATTTATATTAATTACATGCAATTAAAAAAATTAAAAAATATATTATTAAATTATTTTCAAATCAATAATGTACTTATTAAGAATTAATTTTTGTTTATTAAAAATTGAAAAATTAATTAAAATAAATCATAATAGTTCTAACAAACGACATAATAATATAGTATATTATAATAATTATAATAAAATAGCTAACCTATGTTAACTACAAATTACATTATTATTATTATTATTATTATTATTATAAGTAATCAATTATGAAGTATTATTATATTAATATAATAACTACTAGGAAATATTAATATATAGTTTTCAGTTTTATTATTTTATTATTTTATAATAATCACTATTTCGTTAGAATAGAAATCTAATAAATTATTTTACAAATGCAAAAATATTTTTGAAGGAAAATATATTTATTAAAAATATAACATATTTATTGTGATAGTTCATAAATAGCTTAATGAGTGAAGTAATAATATGAATAATAAAAATAAAATAGTTAACCTTGGTTACCAACTAGCTAGAATAATCATTGAATTAATGTTATTGCTACTGTTAAAAATTTATATTTACCATGCAGCTTATGTAGAAGTTAGAAGCAAGGAACCATGTATTTGAGTAAATATTCTAATTTTTCAAAGTTTGCAACAATTCTCTAGAATGTTTAAACTCTCACAAAGTATTGAAGATTTCCTTCATGAATTCTTAGAACTACTAATTCTTGCTACAAAATGTTTGAGATCAAAATAGATGAGAGCAATGATCAAAATTCTACAAAGACTAAAGGACATGTGACTAAAAAATTAGACTAGAAGTAGAAGCAAGTTTATAGTCTCTAATGGATGAAAAGGTAGTTGATATGAAATTTGCACATAGTGTAGAACACATGTGAAAGAAAAAGGTGGAGGTAGTTCATTAAATATTAGGCTAGAAAAATGTGAGTACCTTAGAATTTAGTAGAATCAAGTGAATAAACCTAAATTTCTTCAGAATTTAGTAGAATCAAATGAAGAAGCTTGAATTCCTTTAGAATTCAATAGGTTAAGGGTTTAGGATTTGAGACTAGATCTACTTGGTGGAACATGAGCCAACATATAAAAAGAATGTGCCGCTTGCACATGCACCAATACCAAATAGCCCAACAACAAATGTAGAGAACATCATGCGTACACCAAAAGCACAAACAAGTAGGGCAAAAAAAGTTAATAGGACTTTTTACCTACACCCAAGGGGCACATGGACAATTGAGACTTTGGAAGAAATAATGGACATAGTAGAAGAGGGCACTTTTTAATGAAAAAGGTTAGCTAACATTGGCACATATTTTTAACCTCTCTTTTAGATCATTTGAATGTCAAAACAAGATCAAGGAAGGTTGGGCCACAAGGTATATTAACATATGAAATAGATATAACAATGGTGGCATAAATACTTGGCATTCAACAATGCAAACATTCAATTACCTTGTAGTAACTCAAAATGAAGGTGGTAGAGCTTACCTAAACCAAACCAACCACTTTCACAAATGGAATTCCATGGAATTTTTAGTGATACTTGTTCGAACATTGACATCTAGAACTACACATTAGACTTGTAGAAGGATTGGAGGTTTGCAAGGCATAAGGTCTAACAAGTCAATTATGCAACTCCTTTAAACATAATTTGGAAACACTATACAATTAACACAAGCATAGTTCAGATCGTCTAGAGGGTAGATGCAAGCTATAGTGGCTCAAAAGTGGCAAGAACCCCAATCCCAAAAGCTCATATAAATGGAAAAATAAACATTATAATGGAAAAAAACATTAAAAACCAATGTTGAGTGGGCCCTATGTGGTGATTAATCAATTAATAAAGTCCATATGAAAGGTTGCCCATCTAGAATTTTTTTTATCAAACATGTCAAGGGGACAAAAATGTCAATCCAACAAAAAATGATCAAGATTGGGACTTTTGAAAATAAGGTCCGAATTTGGTCATTCAAAAGTCCATAGTTATTTGTTGGTTAAAATTTTTGTTGTATTTTTTTTCAATCCATATTTTTATTCCATCATGTATCATATATTGAGTTCCTACACAAAATATTGAGATGAAATCATAACAAAAAATGCATTTGAATGTTAATGCAAAACCAAAATTATAGTCCATATGTCCATTTTAAAACTCCATTACTCTACGATTAGTGTATGTTTATTGAATTTCACCCCTCAATAAATATTCTTATTCAAGTTGGCAATCTTAATCCATAAATATTTTTTTCAAATCGATGATTTTATAATGTGTTTGTGGCATTTGAATAGAATACATTTTGTAAAAAGTGAACCACTGTAATTTGCATCTACCCTATAATTCATATGAGATTGGAATCCTAGAGGCAATCAAGTGTAAGAGTTCTAGCTTAAAAAGGTTCACAATAGGTTTACAACACTATTCCAAGGTCAAGAAAATGGTTGAACAATAAACTAAGTCCTCAATGCAACAAGGGGCTACCTACTTGCCATGTTTTTATATTTCCAGAGGTGAACAATTAAGAGATGATTACATCAAGGAATGTAAAACATGGACTTGCATGGTAATGCAAGAGAAGGCATGGATGACAACATTCTTATTCAAGGAATTTTAATCATTTTTCAAAAACTTAATTTCAAGTGGCATCTCACAATCTAATATACACCTATTAATTATAGATGGTCATGGTTCACATGTTACCTTCGAAGCAATAGGACAAGTTCAAACATTTGGGTTAGACATGCTTACATTGCCTTTTCATACATCCCATGCCTTGTAGCCCTTAGATATGAGTTGTTTTAAACCTTTCAAAATTGCTTTTAGGAAAAAGAAAAATATTGCAATGGTAAAAAATAATCACTGTGAATTAAACAAATGCACATTAACTAGGTGGGTGGACAAGGCTTTAGAGCAAACATTGACCAATAAGAACACTATTGATTTTGATAATGTTGTAGATGAGGATCAGTGGGGGGAAGATGGAGTTGCTACATAGCTATTGAGTATTGCAACACTTGAGAAGATGTTGGAATATAATTTAATGGGCTGGACCACCTAGATGTAAAGTATTTTGTGGACGTATCTACAAATGCTAATGATAGTCCTAAAGCTAGTAAATAAGATGATGCACATGCATTGCCCATTGATGTAGTTGAACTTACTTGTGGAGTGCAACAAGTTGAAATTTTTTGAACTACAATATAAGATGCCCCATTTCTTGTCAATTTGCAAAATGCCCTAGATCTAGATTTTGTTAATTTGTTGTCCTTGCCACATCTATTGGCAAGGGAAAATGAACCATTAATTAACTATAGTTAATCACATGTTGTGACATCTATTGAGTATTTTAACATGTTGTGTAAAAAAACACTAAAGAAAAAAGTTGCAGAAGAAATCAAACAACAAAAATGAAAGGAGAGGGAGGACAAAAATGCTAAATGAATTGTTAATTCCTTCAATGCAGCTAAAGGGGCAGTGTTAAGGGGTGAACTTATGCCCCCCCAATAATTATCGTCCTTTAGGGGGTAGGACCAGGGGGTAAGGCTAACATTTTGTTACTCCAAAAAAAAAAGACTACCTTTATTAACTTATTTTATTAAAATTACTCAAATAATAAGTAAAAGGCCATACAAGTGGAAATGGGGAAGGTAAAGGTTTGTTGTCTGAAACCAAACCTACCCTCATATTAGTTTTATAATCTTGAGAATAGAGGGTAGAACATAAAGAAGGCAATATGAGAAAGAGGGAGAATTTGGGAGTAGTTACTTTCCCTGGGTTTATAGTACCTTCAACATCCCCATATATTGCCTAGGGGGTTTTCATACCTTTCTAATGTTATTGTCCCTCCCCTCCCCATGCTTGTAGGTTTTTTAGTGGCTTTACTTGCCACCTACAACCCTTGAAGTCCCTCTTTTGCACTCTATCATCAACAACCTGAAATTGTTATCCCTTTATAGTTCCTACTTATTACCTACCACGATGCCTTCCAGCCTACATGAGGTAACTTGTTGGTTTGTTACCCTTAATTCCCACCACCACGGATTGGTTGCTACCCTCTTGTGGTAGCCAGTAGCTTAAGGCTCTAAAGACTACTTGGTGGTTAACCCCTTATTATTTGTCCTAAAAGAAATGCAGAGATACTAACTCAAGGAAACATCCTACTTTTATTACTTAAACAATTATACCTTCCACACTTAATAGAACATCAATGCAACTTAAAAAACTCAAGTCCTTTAACCATCTTCCATTAAAATCACATAAAAAATACATACTTCTTTTTCCATTCCTCTCTGCCATTCTCCAAATGAAAGTTCTACATTTCCCAAAAGTTTCAAATGAATTCCAAATACCCCGACCCTTCTCCTAATCCCCCTCCCCACATACCACACAAGGCCCACATCGACCCCTAAAAAATAGGGCCTTTATCCTAATCCCTTCTTAGAAATCTCCTAGATGATTGGGTGGATTACCCCCAACCACTCACTAACCCGAGCTACCTAATCCCATTAGCTTCACCCCTTGGGTAAAGGATGATAAGTTTACCACTAGTAATTAATAGTCACTAGGAGGCCTATGGAACTAATTAGTTTAGAGATTAATACCCATTAACAAGTAACTTATAAGTTGCCAAAGAAGCGTGTCAGAATAAATTTCATGTCAACTTAGTCTATAGTTATAATAAGAAAGACAAGGGATAGGTTTCATTGCAATTTTGTAATAAGTTTAAGGGTGCATCCCCTATTGTACAGGGGTGTGAACCTTGGGATTTCAACAATAACACAAAGATAAGCAAGGGCAATTGCAATGACACAAATGAAAGCAAGGGGGCATGTTGTAGCAAGATTATAATAATTTGCCTTAGGGTAGCCAATTTTGAAGGAAGGGATGGGGGGTTTAAAGGAAAGGCCAAGGATTGAGACTAGATGGGTCAAACATGAAAAAAATCACAATTTAGGGGGGAACCAGAGGGAACCGAGAGGAACAAAGGAAGATGAACATGATCAAGATCGTGAACCAATAGGAACTAGGAGCCAAGAACTAGGAGGAGGACAAACACGATCAGTATCATGAACCAAGAAGAACCAAAAGCCAAGAACTAGGATGAACAAGGAGGATGAACACGATCAAGATCATAATTCAATAGAACCAGGAGGAATTAGGAGCTAGGAATCAAAGGAGGACAAACACGAGCAAGATTACGAACCATGAAGAACCAAGAACTAGGAAGTAAAGGAGGACAAACACGATCAAGGTCACAAACCAATCAAAACTAAGAAGAACTAGGAAGAATGAAAAGTTAGGAATAACCAAAATGAACTAGTAACAAGGAACTAGGTGTAGAGGAGGACAACCATGATCAAGATCATGATGATGGGGGATTAGGGGTTCTAGAGGAAAACGAACACAATCAAGATCACAATGTAATGAAATTGGGCCCACATTTGATGATTATCATTAAGATGAGGATTGTGATAGAAGAAGGAGTCGAACCCACACTTGAGTGTTTAGGCGATGAATATCATGATGAAGACCTCTTACACATGACCATCACCATTGCATGCACAACACAAGGTAAAACCAATACTATATTTTTTTCAACAGAAGAGGAAGAACTTGTAACAAACACCACTCAAATGAACACTCATGGAAGTGACAATGATCAACAAATCCTTGGCACTAATGCCTAGTTACAACCAATGAACTCCAAAGTTCAACCATCTAGAGTCCAAATTCCAAACCAAGGAATGTCAATAGCCAAAACCTAGAGTGGTGTGCAACTTTACACAAAAATTTAAGGTTGAAAAAGGTAGGGTTTTGTATGACCATAATTTTTAAAACTTTTTTGTGAACATTGATCTTGGTAGTAGATGTATGATGAACTTTTTTGCACAATGTATCTAACAAATTTCATTCCCATCCCATTTGATCAAGGGTCAAAATTTGTCCATGTTTTAGTTGTTGACATTTCATAAGGGGAAACATGTTTGGTTATCAAGATGACAAGTGTTGTTCTAGATTGTTTCTAACAAGTTAACCCCCTTTCATTTGGGGGAGAATATTTTAGTTGTTCTTTGACCAAATCACATGATCTAAATGTCTATGAGTGCATGCAAAAATGGGGCACAACTTCTCTTCATATCCCAACCCCAAAAAATCAACATCTAGCACACACTTCTTCACTAAGTCCTTATATGTTTAGCCACTGGCCTATCTACCCTATTTGTTTTCTTTTGCATCTTTTTCATTTTATTTTTTCTTATTGTTTTATTTTTGTCCTTTAAATAAAAAAAAAACTTCTTTTCCATCCTCCTCCTCCTATTATTCTTTGTTTGTTTCTTTTTAATTTCCTATTCTTTTTCCACAACTCCATAGGACAATTGATTGCAAGTCTTTTTCACATTTTTTTCTCACAAATAGGTGTTTTCCAAGCTTTCTAGTGCTTGTGGGTCCAAATACATCCTTTGTGAGTGAGTCATTTTCACATGTTTTCTTTTGTTTCCATCCTTCCTTATCATGGTTCAAAGCAATCTTGAAACTCTCACAAGCTCTACCACACATGTTGCTTTAATATGTCTCCTTCAAACGTCTTCTTTGTACTTAGAATTTTCATGTAAGTTCTTATCATATATCATGGCTTTCTTTGCTTCTCTCTTGATTTATTTAAATATATTTTTGTTGATGAGACACTTTTCTCTTTTTCACTAAATGTTTTATTCTCACATTCTTTCATGGTTGTGATGAAGAATGACTATGGACAAGTTTTAAGTCCGTTTACCATCAAAAAAATTCCTTGGCACTTTTGGGTTTGCAAGGCAAATTTGATGGTGTGCAGTGGAGATGCTTGTAGGAGGCAACACTTGACCATTACAAGATCAACCACTCAGGGGGTTACACTAAAATGTCAAAAGTCACCAATTATAACCATGACCCAATGCCTCCTTCGGTGAAATCTTAGGCCCACTTTACACTAGGAATCAGGGCCAACGTTCAACCCAAATCCAACATTCCTATTGGTGCAAAAGTTGAAATCTGCCCCAGGGGCTTTACACTAGGAGTCAAGGCTGAAAGAGAAAAAAGCTTTTCAATCTGCTCCAAGTTACTAATAAATACTTAACTTTATGGCCTTGTATTGGCCCCAAGGCTCAAAAAAGGATACCATAAAATGTGGGAGGCCAATTTGCAACCCCTGGGGCCAATGTTCCAGCATTTATTAATATCCTGACGTCAATGTTCTAGCGTTTATTAGTAACTTGGGGCCATTTTGCAGCCCAAAAATGCTCAAAGTTGGCCCCAAGTTGTTTTGGCCCTGACTCCTAGTGTAAAGCGGGCCTTCCCTTAATAATAGTACTTCCCATTGAAAGATTGCTACCCTACAAAGAGGGGCATGGCACAAGTGTGTGGCACAAGTGCTCTTAGTTATTGATCTTGATTTTAGAGCTGGCAATTATCTATTAGTAAATTCATGTAAGGCCCCTCAAACTATGGACCAAAGCCAACTTGAATGAACCATTCTCATTGGGTGGCCCCCTTTATCAAAGGCCAATGAATTGGTTTTCAAATCCTCAAGCCAATTTGGTGTAAAAGCCAATAAATTGCTTTTCAAGCATTAATTTAATGTAATTATATGTCACAACTTTTCAGACCAAGACTGCAATAATTTTGTGGCCCAATTTGAGTTACCTATATGAAATCACATCCGTAAGATAGGGAACAAAAACGACTGTGTGGGTTGTTGGTCTTGATTTTGGTTTCATTGCCATGTACATAAACAACTTATGGATTGTTATTGTTGTTTCAAGTTTCACATGCCAACTGAATTGAAACTTCATGATTTCTTGTTGTGGGTAGTCCTTGATCTTAATCTGTAGCTTGAACTTTGAAGTGTACTTAATTTACTTAATAATGAACAGGAAATTAAACTCATAATTGTTTACAACTTGTGGCCAGGAATCCTAATGGGCTAACCACTCTAAGGTATGTTGGCTTTGATACTTACAAGATAGTGCTAGACACATGACATATGGCAGCTATGCACATTACATTCCATAATGTTCAAGGAGACCACAAAATGTGTAAATAGCATATGCTTTTGTTCAGTCCATTCTCAATGAAGACCTCACACCATTTGTGGAATTAATGCATGATTAATTTTTGGGATTTTCTTGTAAAAATAATAATTTATATTATTGTGTTTGTAAGCAAAGGTCGATCCACAAAGGACTCAAGCATCTAAGTTAAGATATCTGAAAAAGGAAAATATTTTCTTAAATAACCCTTCCATTTTCTAACAAATTCCCCTCAATGGTACTTTCTTATAACATTGAAGTTATCCGGAAAGTCAGGCGATTAGGGGGCGAGAACGGCCAGTTTCGGTATAACAGGGCATCAGATACTTAACTATGAATGAGATTTTACAAAACGAAATAACTGGGACCCAAACTAGTTTTTGCACCAATTTTGGTGCAAAACTGAGAGTCCCCCTCTTTCCTTTTTCCTGAGCGCCTCCACTGCTGCTACATATATTTTCACTGCTCCGACCTGTACAACTACTATAATTACTCTCGAACCTTGTGCATTAAATGCTGAGTTTCAGCATTTCGGAGAGAGATTTACTAAAATTTCATTACTTTGCGGATACCACTGAAAGAGGGGATAGGGGGTGAATGAAAGAGAGGGTGACTTTATAGATAACTTTATTTTCAAAGATAAATTGAAATTACTGTCAGAAACACGTCTCTATAGAATTCTAAAAATGTAAATAATTCTACCATTATGACGAAGATTATGACAAAATCTTCATAGCATATGAATGTGTATACTGGATACATTCACAAGCAAGGGTTGTACTAATAGTCTTTATACCAACAAAATGGAAAGTACATGTGATGTTGATGTGACTCTAACAATGAAGGATATTGAAATAAGTGTTTGTTCCTATACCATACCTTTAAATGTGCAATTGTGATATCTCCCAATGGTTCTTTTCAAATGTGTGAAAGAGGAGCTTCAAAAAATAAGTCATTCAACACCGATAATAGCACAACCTTTATCACCTACTACTACCAATGGACCACAATTCCAAACTTGTAGGGCCTATAATAATTAAGGCAAAATACATGCATGTATTGTGTGCAAGAAAACCTCGAGTTTGCACAATTTTGAGAGCCCATCAGCTTTGATCCAAGAGGATGAAAGAACCATAAAAATAAGTGACCAACAAAGTCTTAAAAGATTATTATTTGAACTCATAGGAGGGTTCAACATTAATCAAAACAAAACAAGAGAATCCATGGTGGGAACCAATGCCAAAAAGAGCTTGCAAAAGACACATAGGTTTTTGCATAATCAATGTAAATCCATGGAGGGGGCAAATGAGCGAAAGAGCTTATAAGAGGATTTGAACCTACTTCAAAAGACTAGTGAATTTTAATGACCTAAGTTGGATGCTCTAGATTCATTACAAAGTTTACAGAATGAGTAATGGACCGTCGTGATCTGATCTGATTAACTACGAGTTATGAGTTCAGTAATTCCATGATGAAAAGTGCTGTGAGAGCACAATTCATTCTTTGTATCGCATATCATCATCAACCTTCATCCCAACCTATAATCAACCTAAAGATGAAGAAGAATGCCCCAAGTATGAACAACTACTCAATTATTGTGGCTGGTCATGTTTGTAGAGAGCTTTGAAGACCTTTTGAACTCTGGGACCCCCAATATTATGGTTGCATAATTAGTACCTATCCCAGGTTTTGTTGTATACGTGGTGGAGAAGGGAGCTCTACAGCACCTGTAGACTTGTACATAGTAAACTTTCCTTTCGGGTCCTCATGTGCAAAAAATTGCTAATTGCATGGCTATTTCTTACAAGAGTCGTGGATGGTGTTTGTCGCCCATTGGACACAACAAAGGATGTCATCAACGAGAAATCATGTACAAGAATGGCCATGCATCATGATTGACAAGTTATTCCCATAATTCTCATTGGTAATGAATACCACTCCTCATGACATTTTATCTGATCAGGTAGTAAGTTTACATGCATCCCCCATAGACCCCAAGTCTGAGTTCTTGCTACAAATGACAACGCACAATCCATCATGCAAAACTTGAACCAGCCCTTTCCTTTCTCTCCTGTCCAACAAAAAAAAGTCCCGAATAAATACTCTATTTACCTCTTAGCTTGACCTACAAGACTCAAGTGCCACTCTTTTACCATGTGGAGTCCATTGATGATGTCGTGCTTTTTTTTGTTTGTGCTCTTCCCATGCCATGCTCTAGTCTTATGGCCCATTTAAAATCATTTCATTTCATAAGGGAAGGGGACCTTCTTATTCCCAAAATTAGATCGATAAAGTGAATTTGCTAGTTATCAATCAAGAGGGGGTCATGATTCCACGGAACTTGATTTATATGATGAGTCCATGAGTCTTATCTTTGCCTACTACCTCTTGGACCTCCACCAATGCAGTTGTTCGTATGAGGCCAACACAACACTTAGTTTCTAGTAAGAAGGAATCCTGGATGGTTGTGGAGGAGTGCTACTACTAGATTGGACCCGAAAAAGGATTATTGGAAGGCCCCCATGCTAGAGTTCAACCCAATCAATGGATG
>Ga0209208_10005427_pt1 | contig 17774 bp, 16 predicted proteins | sample S1TSphfallax_3_FD_187694 | JGI IMG/M metagenome (GOLD analysis project Ga0209208, IMG submission 187694) | Host-associated microbial communities from peat moss isolated from Minnesota, USA - S1T2_Fd - Sphagnum fallax MG (SPAdes) (version 2) | ecosystem: Host-associated > Plants > Peat moss >... | reverse complement strand
AGAGGGCACCATGATGCCTATGGAGAATGATGGCCTCAGACTGTACCCCTGCATCATCCTCTTCAACATATTGATCTTGGAGATGCACTTCAGGCATCCAGAGGGATAATGCAGAGGAGTTGATGATTTGACCTTCTTTGGTAATTGGGCACAAGAATCACAGTTGTGTTCTTGCAAAGATTTTGGCATGATCACAGTTTATGTACTGTCATGATATTGTAGGTCTTGATGCACTTCTGTCCATGCCAGTTTTCATGACATGTTTGTTTTTCTTGAGCAACATGGTACCATCCTAATTGTGCATAGATTCCTTGGAAATTATGGGTTGGAGTTTGCTTCTAGTGTTCCAACTCTTTTGGAACCAGAGCCCTCTCTCTTGTTCATAGAGATTTTTTCAGTGCTTAAATGTGTATGAAAACCTCAAGTGCTATGTAATCTTTTGATTTGGTTGTTGCCCATTTTACGCTCCTTGAAAAATCTCATCTATCTGAGAGCATGCCACCACCCATCTTGTAACTTTGAAATTCCTCTGTTCCTTTTTGCAACACCCAAGCTGAAGAAAGAATTGGACCAATTCGTCTCCCTGTTGCAAGAGTTCAAATATCAAGTGGCTTCTGATCAAATCCTCTAAACTCTCCTAATTTTTGTCTCAGTGTTTTTTGACATATTTTGCAAGTCTGGCTTGACACTTTGATAGCTTTGAGGCTTACTGAAAAGCAGGGACAGAAGGGGGCTACCAAGATCTTCACTCTCTCGGGTCATGTCCTGAAGTACTTTGTTCTTGTGGTTCTTGCAGCAACAGCAGGAGGTGGGAACAGAAATGGGCTTGAGCACTGTGCTGCAGTGTTGACAACTGGGGGAGCATAATCTGTGTTGGAGCCAAAGCTTCAATGGAGAATGGCATGCTTAAAGTTGCTGCAGGGGTGAGCTCTTTTGGCCATTTCCTTGTACTTCTATAGCACCAAATCCAAGATCCTAGGTTTCACTTGAGATACCCAAAGACATCATCATGTGCATCAAGCTGAAAATGAGCTCATAGGTATCATGCTATAGCCCTACACTTGGGAGCCTTTCAGCTTTCAAGGTATCGATGAACTTCACCATGCTGTTTTAGGACATAAGTCCCATGTTCCTTGCATTGTGGAGCGCTGATTTCATATTGCATTCAGTGAGCTAGAAGTTCTAAAATTTACACAGATGTATGTATTCCTAGGTTCATATTTGTTGTTCCAAGATCAATTCAGAAGATTTTTAGTCATAGAACAGGGTGAAAGTTGTTGGAATGTTTCATTAGCTGTGTGGGAACTCAACTCATTAGAACATCTCCACCCATGCTTGGTATGTGGCCTTAAAACAGTATTGCTCACATCCAAGATTTTATTCTAGTTTTCCCTGACCTCACCCATAAAACCGAAACTGGGACTGCAAAATGGGAGACTACTAATAGCAACCCACCTGGACCAATCAAACCATCTAGCCAATCAACAGCAGGTGTTAGGCTTTGCTGTGCCTTTTGCGAGCCTCAGCATCCTGTGCAAAAATGCTGGTTCAAAACCATTTTGCTGAGCCAAACTGGCATGTTTTGACTTTTCTTCCTCCAAAAGTTGCTTTACAGTGCACCAGTGGGGTTGCACTTTGGCCGTTTTGCCTCTGATATAGCTTTTCAAATCCACTGTACTACCTTCATTGATAGCTGCCACTGCATAAATTCTTGACCAGACCACTGCTTTCAGCAATTGAAAACTTGTAATTGCAGGATCCTGACTTAGAGCTAACATAGGAGGAAAAACTGCAATACTTATTCAATCACTTACATTTGGGTTTGCTGATAACAGGGAAAAAGGAAGCGAGATGGCTTCCTGTCTGAGGAAGATGTAAAAGATAACTTGAAAGGCCAACAGCAATGGCAGCAAAGGCCAGTAAGAATGGACAGTGGCCCGAAACAACAAGGATTCCAATACCCACAATTCCAGGGGCCTGTGGTGGACAACTGGAATCGGATGCAACAGGAACAGAAGATAGATGTGGTGGCAACCACTGCAAATGTCCCTGCATTCAACATGCAACAGAAAGTTATGGCTGCTCCAGTTTTGCAGGTATGTGGGGAAATACAAAAACCTGTAGAAATTGTTCCAGCAAAACTTGGCTTCTCAGGACACAATCAAAATCCCTGTAGGGTTCTAATTTTTTCTCATCATACTGGATGACAGGATCTTCAGAGCAATGATCCATCAAAGCTCTTTCTCCAAAGCCAATTGCAGCAAAAGCAAGGGAAGTATGGAATACAGCAACAGCAGCAAGCTTGTTCTGAACCAATAGGGCAGCTGCCAGCGCTAACTACTAGTCCTGCTGCTAGGTCTCTGCAGGAGCATTCACCTAGCCAATTAGCACAATCACCTGGACTTCTCCCTCCTCTCATTCAATCATCTACTCTTTATGCTGGGTCTGATTTGCATAATGGAGCCCCTCCAACTTCTTCCTCCACTCTAAGTTCATACTCCACTCTCCAAAATGCAACAGTTTTGCGCACTTGCAACAACAACCCAATACAGCTTCTGGAAATGGAAGGTGACCAAGGCACCTACTCCAGCATGTTTCATGGCTCTCAGAATGGGTTTCTTCAACAAGGAGGGGTCCACAGCTTGAAAAATGTTCTGCCACAACAGTCTTTACATTCCTCCTCAAGTGTAGTTCTTCAGCAACCATCAGTGCATAATGCTCAAATTGGGATAGTTCATCAACAAGGGGGTGGCCAACTGTCGTCACACACGGGCACTCTTCAGCAACAACAAGGATCCCAAAACAGGCCTCAAAGTAGTGCTTCACAGACACAAAATGGACAAGGTGCCCCTGTGAATGGAACATCACAACACTCATCACACACTTCACAAAGGGTTGTGCATCAAAAATCTGCAAATCATGCTCTGCAAAATGGGTTGCAAAATGGGATGCAGATGGGTTTGGAAAGTAGTTTGCAAACTGGTTTGCATGGAGACTTGCAGAATGGGATGATGCAGCAACAAGGGGCTGCCAAATGTTTGCAGAATGTTCAGCAACAAGGTGGACATGCATCCCAACATCTTCCTCAGGGGCACCTGTCTCAAAATGGGATTCAAAACAGGATGCCACAACAAGAAGGATTTTCTGGTGGAAACAATGCGCTGCTCCGTGAACCACTACCGGTCAGTCCTCGTCATGGATGGATACCCCCATTGTTCTATCATCGCCACAAGGAATGAAGTAACTGTGTTATTGTAACCTGGAACCAGTAACAAGCATCATCTCTTTTGCAAAATATGTATGTTTCTTCCTGTTGTTTTCTCTGAAATTTCATAGACATATATTGGTAGGATATAGGTCTCAACTTTTACAATGGAACAGTTCAACAATGTGTCAAAAGGGTGTGACAATGCTGCAGGTGCCAACTTCATGGTACTCGTCTGTGCATGAACCTTGCACATACACAGGAGCCCAACCAAATGGAAGTGCATCGCACTTGCAGCAGAGGATAGACAGGCCCTCAACCTCTGGATCTTCAATGGGTGGTGGGCCTATTTATTCACCCTCAGTCCCAGAGTTTGGGACCCAAAGGGGCCTCATATCCATGCCTCAAGGGCAACTTGGGCAATGTCAAGGTATACATCGGGATGGAGATGCAGAGCAGGAGTCACAAACTCAGTTTGATACACAGAACCCTCTGGTGTCATTGGGGTCTACCAAGTCATGTTCATTGGTCACCACAAGGCAGAGCAAGGTACATTCACTGCGGAGCGAGGTTCATGGGGAACGATCAGTACAGGGGCCGTACTGCTCTTCATCCAGCTCAGGTGTAGAGCCAAGTCCATTCAATACCCTGAGTGCAAATGCAAATGAAGGCCTGGACAACAGTCTATTTCTGCAGGGGGGTGCTAGTTGTCCTCCAAAGGTGGTCCGAAGTTTCACAAAGGTGGGGATTCTCTTGGATGTCTGGTCAATGTGTTGTGTCAGGCCCAGTGATTTCACTGCTCAATGTAGGTCCTTAAACTCTTCTTCAAAATGTTGATTTCTTGGATTGCTATAAGTCTGGTGATGATGGATGTTTGTGGGCTGTGAATGGGTTGCTCTATCAGGTGTACAAGCTTGGATCTATAACAAGGGCAATTAATGTAAACCGGTTTAGTAATTATGTAGAGTTGCAGCGTGAGCTAGTGGACATGTTTAATCTGGAGTGCCAGCTTGACCAAGAACATGGGTGGCAATTAGTGTTCCGTGACAATGAAGATGACCTTCTTCTTGTTGGTGATGACCCCTGGGAGTATGTTTCACTAACCCCAATCCTGCTTTTCTTCGCTCCACCATCCCCTGAGATATATGCTGGAGAGATTATATTTGACTAGATTTATGATGGAAGTTTCCAAATCCTAGATTGAATTCTCTTGGTTGCTTGCTGTTGCAGGGTATTTGTGAGCACAGTGCGGGCTATACACATCCTATCACCTGCAGAAGTGAACTTCTATTTGCATGAACAAAACCCTGGTCTTGCTTATAACTCCTTTGGTGGTGGAACCTCAAAACAGCAGTAAGCAATATAAATGGCGCACAATGAGTGTCTGAGGCTGGCAACCCACTTGTCTCATGGGTCATCTCTATCATTTCCATAAATGAAAGGCCAGATCCTTGAACCAATCTCCCAGTAGTGTATATTGTAGGTGGATGTCTCTCAAGTGCTAGCCAACATCATGAGATGGCAGAAATGCAGGACACAGATTTTGTATATTGATTGGCACAAAATTTCAAGCCAATTATCCTATACTTATCTGCACCTGTTGACAGGAGCTGATGAAGTCAGTGGGTAGTCATGGCAGCTCATCACTACTACTAGTGATGAAGGCGATGGTCTAACACTTTGGGAGCAACTCTCAGAAGGTTATGACTGCACTCAGTGTCACATTGCGTTCAAAGTGTTGTCATGGAGATTCTCTACAGTTTCGTAGATATGTTGTAAGCAAATGCACAATTGTGTGCAAAAGTGTGGTGTGTAAGTCAATAGACACATTACGGCCAGATCCTTGGGACATCAATTTTGGGATGAGTGGGAAACAGGTGGTAAATAGAGAGATCACACAATGTAAGGTTTTCTCTTATAGAGAGATTGATTGTCTTGGAGGCGCACTCCAAATTCTTGAGGAAACATTAATGTTGAGGGTTCTTTGTCTTGCTCTTCAGTGCTTTAATCTGGAGAGACCCAAATTCTTGGCCTTGGCTCTAGCCCTCTCTTTGCCTGTTTCAGGCTTGTAACTTTTTGAACATAGAAATCAGAAGAAACATTATTATAGGGGGAATGTGGACACTTTCTAACCACTCTTGCAATTAGGGAGCCCATTTTACACCCATGACTTCCAAGCCCCTAGGTTCCCAACACATTTTGGATGCCCCCCTTTGCCAAGGTCCTTCCGTCCATTGCACTTCACTTGGTTATCATATGCACCATGGCCTTGTGATTGTGATCACACAACCACGTGATTTTTTGGGTCCATGCAATGTGTTACTAGAACCAATTAGTGCAAAAATGGAGTTCCAAGTTTTGATCTAGGAGATAATGTTTAGAAAAGGACACTGTTCATGCTTGGTCTTAATCTTGTCAAAATCCTAACATGTTTTCATATTTGGGGTTTTTTGTCAATGTCAATTAGGAGTGGTACTAGTTAGATTATTTCCAAGTTTGATTATGGAGGAAAAAAACAAAAGGTAGAAGCCTCCAGTAGCTAGATTGTAAACACTACCCACAAAGACATCAAGACACATCAACATGACACAATGCAACTCATATCATCACAAACCACAAAATCAATACCAAGAAATGTACTGCAACAAGAGTTTATTCTCACGAATTCAAATAATAAGAACTTAGTCCTCAGTCCCTATTGCATGGAAAATCCACAACGAATATAGATATCCAGTACAAGACACCTAAAGGCATTACCATGGCCTCTGCACGCAACAAACCCATACATGGAGTGAAGCCAAATATGAAATAGCCTCACTATGTAATAACATGACTCCCATTTTCCACAACAGCTGCAATCCTTTTGCCCAACAAGCATTGGCAACAATTTGCAATACCTATGTTGATAACATTGCATAAAACAGGAGAAAGTCTAATGAAATGAATGAAGCATGATAGTCCTCATGTCTAATTTATGAGGAATGAGTTCTTCTCTAAAGATTATCTCATGGTGTACTATTAATGTACATCCTTGGACAGTTCAAACAACTAAAGATTTACATATCTGTGGCTGGTCTGTTTGGAGCAATCTCTTATCGTGCAACTCACTCTCATCTTCCTAGAGAAAATTTTGTATTAATTGCTAGTCTAATAGTTTCAACAACAGATGCCCCTGAGATTTTTAGCTACTTGCAGAAGCTGTTAATGAAGTGGATGTGGTTGTTATACCCTTCGAAAACAAATCATTATAGATCACATCTAGAGCGTAGTTTTAATTAGACGTTGATGGAAAGACAATGTTTGAGAATATGTTGTAAGTGATGTAAATTATAGTCATAGGTTTGGGATCTTAGTGTTCAACAATTGTACTACAAATTCTGTATTCAAAAGATTCTGTCACCCTACATTCAAACTCTCTCTCTTGCTTGACACTGAAAATCCTAGCTTGGCATTCACTCCCGTGATCTTCTTGGACTTCTGTAATACCTATGAGCCCTTCCATGATGAAAATGGTGGGCTGACCACATGATGCCGTGTAAGCTTCATGGATCTTTCATGGTATCTTTCGCCTGCAACTTCATCAGCAGGCACAGCAGCTTCAATCTCCTCAATCTCCTCCTCAGTCAAAGTAACAGCTACAGACCCAATGTTTGATTTGAGGTTACCCTTCTCGGTAGTGCCCAGAGTGGGTACCACATCTTTGCCCTTGTGCATAACCCAGGCCAGTGCCAGTTGGTTGAGAGAGCATTTCTTCTTCTCATCAATTTCTTGTTGCTTGCAAGATACTTTTATTTAGAAAAAAATTGTCATATCTAAAAAAATAAATTTAAGGATTTCATGATTTTGAGAGGTAGTTCTGTTCTGGAGCAACAATTGCCAAAAAGATTTTAATTCAACAATTCAATTAAAAAATTCAATGGTTCTCCAAAAATTTGCAACAGGAAAGTTTCAAATTTTCACAATAGTGTGAAATTTCACACCAAAAAAGGGTGAAAAGTACCAAGAGTGCATCCATAGTTCCCTACTAACTTTAATTTCAATTGTATTGAATTTTCAATGACAAAATTATTCAAAATTCGATAACTCCTACACCTTAAGTCTAAATATTACAAAACAACCTCAGTGCACCCCTACTTAATGAGGGCTTTCCACTGGTGCTAGGGGGTGCTGAGGCTTAGGAGATCTCAACATGATAAAACTAACAAATTATTGATGTTGTCACATTTTGTCCACATGCATGCCCAATGAAATTTTTGTGGTCAACCTCACTCATGAATGATATTCCATCCATTTGGTATGCATTATTGTTAAGATTGTCTTCTTGTGCATCCTCGAACATTCTTAGTCTTAATCTTGTCAAAATCCTAACATGTTTTATCTTTGGTTTTTTTTAAACTGTCAATTACTAGTGTTAGTAGTTAGATTATTTCAAAATTTGACCGCAGATACAGAAAAAAGGAAGGTAGAAGCCTCCATTAGCTAGATGGTAAACACTACCCACAAAGACAAACCAAAACATATCAACATGATACATGACAGAACCCAAGTCATCACAACTCACATATTCAATACAAAGAAATGCACTACAACCGGCATTTCTTCTTGTGAATTCAAATAAAAGAACTCAGATTTCACTTCCTATCTCTTGAAAAATGCACGGCAAAAACAGATAGTTTAAAGCACCAAAAGGCACTACCATGCACACTGCACATAATAAGCTCATACGTAGAGTGAAGCCAAATATGAAGTAGCTAGGTACACTAAGTAATAACATGACTCCTATCTTGCACAACTACTACAATCTTTTTTCCCAACAAGGATTGGCAAGAATTGGCAGAAGAAGTCTAATGGAATGGATGAAGCACTATAATCCTCATTTCTAATCTGTGAAGAATGAATAAGTTCTGAGTTATCTAAGGATTTTTCATGGTTTACTATAATGTACATCTTTGGACAGTTTGAAGAACAAAAGACTAGACATATCTGTGGCTGCTCTATTTGGAACAATCTATATTATGTAACTGACTCTCATCTTCCTGGAGACAGACAACTTTGTATTAATTGTTAATCTGATAGTTTAAACAACAAATGTACCCAAGATTTTCAGCTATGTGCGGAAGTTGTTGATGAAGTGGGTGCAGTTTGTTATATAACCCTTTGGAGTAAAATTCATCATATATCATATCTAGAGCCTAGTTGTACTTAGACATTCATGGAAAGATGTGAGGAGCTAGTATAGTATTCAAGAATATGTTGTCACTGATGTGCAATTTTTTGTATGTTTGGGATCTTAGTGTTCAACAACTGTTTCACAAAATCTGCATTCAAAAGCTTTTGTCACTCTGCATTCAAACTCTCTCTTGCTTGACATTAAAAATTCTAGCTTGCTATTTCATCTCTGTGATCTTCTTGCACTCCTGTATACTTAAATATACCTTTCAGCCCATCCATGATGAAAGCGGTGGGCTGACAGCATGAAGCCATGTAAGCTTCATCAATCTTTCATTGCATCTTTCACCCGCAACTTCATTAGCAGGCACAGCAGCTTCAATCTCCGCAATCTCCTCCTTGGTCAAAGAAATGGCTACAGATCCAATGTTTGATTCTAGGTTAGCCCTCTTGGTAGTGCCCGGAATGGGTACCACATCTTTGCCCTTGTGCATAACCCAAGCCAGTGCCAATTGGTTCAGAGAGCATTTCTTCTTCTCAGCAATAGATACCACTCGTTCTCGCAACACATTATTCTTCTCTATGTTTTCAGCTGAGAATTTTGGTGCATAAACCTGCATAGACATGTATTGTTTAGATGTTGATATATATTGTTGTTCACCTTCATAAGTTCCAAGTTGGGCTATCCCTACTTGACTACTCAAGCATCTATCCAAAAGTTATGTACTGTAGGGTCCCAAAAACAAGAGCAACAGCTAAACAAAAGAGCTCTTATCAACAATAACAAAATGTAAGAGTAAGACCCTAGTGAATAGGCCAGGGATAGATTACACACCCTCCGCATGTCACCTTCTTGTGCACCTGTTAACTTCGAGCCAGCAAAAAACCCTCTTCCAAGTGGACTGTAAGGTACTATCGCAATCCCCAACTCTCTGCACTCGTCATCAAAGGAACAGTTTGCATCAGAAACTTCACGTTCACACATTTGAAAATTGCATAGGACTCTTCTAAAGGTGAATGCCTCTTTTGACCAAGAATCCTCTTTGTGATCATATAATACACTGATTTCAACAGAAAACCTCAATACCATTAAGTTGTAAAGTCAGTTGATAAGTAGCAAAACTATCTAGCTAAAAATTCACTGGACAATTGGGTATGCCAATGTTGAATCATCTTCAAATATTTTGCTTCATTTGTTGTATGGGTTGGTTTAATTTTGATTCACCAGACATTCCAAATATTACCTGCAAGTAGGAACAATATCCTCTTCTAAATCCCGAGTCCACAAAGACCATTCCATTTGCACAGCAGTTATTGGGTGCACCGCATGTGCACGTCTGATCTCAGATGCAGAAGCTTCAGACAAACCCAAGTGCTTCACCTTCCCCTCCTCCACCAACTCTTTCATAGCCCCCACCTACAAGATTGAACCAATCAACCAATTTCTTTTATCCATAAAACCATGAGGAAGTTGTAAGCAGTTGGTAGAAAACCCAAGAATCAAAGCACAGCCTGCAGGGACACGGTGTTGAAAACTTACAGTGATTTCAATGGGCACTTTGCTATCAATCCGGGCAAGTGTGTAAAGGTCAATGTAATCCACATCCAACCGTTTCAAACTTCCCTCACAAGTTGTTCTCACCCACTCTGGGTCACCTCGTATCGTGACTGTCATATCTTTTCCGAAAATGGCTCCAAATTTTGTGGCAATTTGCACCTTTTCCCGGATGCCTTTGATGGCCTATTCACACATATCAATTTTCCCCCTCCCTTCAATTTTCCTTGATAACATAATTTAGCTGAGATGTGACATTAAGCTGAAAGACTCTGTCAATTCAAGTGCTTGACCCACAGCAAAATGCTTTAACAATAATTCAGTGTTTTATGGTTTGATTGAAAATGAAAATTTTTGAGTGAGAGCCAAGCTCTCTTTGGAGCATTAAAAAACACAACTTCCTCATCAACAGAAAGACATCAAACCATGGTGATGTCAGCTGAGATCCAAGTTCCAGCTCACTATAGTTTTTACTCAAGGAGGTCATGGATCAGTGTTTGTAAACACAATGCTCAACCAAAGAATCCCATGCAAAAAAAAATTCGGCTCCCATTCACAAATTAGTGCAGTTGATTAGGGTTCTGGGTTATGTGCATGCAGAAATCCCTACAAACAGATATGCCAAAAGCATGCAAAGTGGGTGGGGTTGGAGCTATACCTTGCCAATGAGAATCTCGTTGGTATGAGGACCATAAAACTCAGCAGTGTCGAGAAATGTGACACCACAGTCCACAGCATACCTAATGAGCTCAATCATCTCTGCATCCGGCTTTGAAGGTCCATGGAATCCACTACTCATACCCATGCAACCTAAGCCTAGAGCTGATACTTCGAACCCTTCAGGGCCCAGCGTCACCCTGGGGACAGTGGGAAGAATCCCAGATTCAGCAGATGCCATAATTCACACACAAGAAACCCAAGCCCGAATTGCTGCTCTCGTCAACAACAGCACCAGCCACCAAAAAATGTCCGTGTCACAAAACAATGCTCAATTCCAAATCTGAAAATCAAGTTTGGCACTAAGTTGATGCACACTGCAAAATGGAGCAATTGGTGTACAGAAGTAAGAAAACAAATATATATATATATATATATACAAACAAAAATGCAATGCTGCAACATCAGGCAGGACATTCAACCCTGAACATCCAGCAATCCAATTTAAGACTGCTGTCAGCAAACTGTGGTCATCATTCAGCAAGTACCTAGTTAGCATATATCTATCTAAAAGCTAACAAAGTGCAACAACCCACGAAAATTCTGAAGATTTTTCTGTCAAGAAAAGCAAGATCAGAGTGAACCAGGAAAGGAAAGTTCAAAGGAAAGCACTACTACATCTTCGTACAGATGTTATATCAAGCTAGATTTTATTTTTATTTTCTTGGAAAGGGAACTTGTTTTGCACCCAAGTTCAGAGGTCAAAATCCATTAATGCACTGGTAAACATCAAAAGCACATGTCCCCATTTTTTTTTCTTTTTTTCATTTAGAGTATATATATCTAAAGGACCTCTAGCTCTAAGGGTTTAAAACTACATTCTTAACGAATATGTGTCATAAAAAGAAAGCAACAACAAGAAATATGTTATTGGGTAAATTAACTTAAGACCAATAGATCTAGATGATATTTTGACAATTTCTTGGTACTAGTGGTAGGTGACAATTTTAAAAAAAATTATTCATATGATGAAACTACTAGATTTAGTGGTTTTTAAATGTGTATTATGAAAATGTCTTATTTGAATTAAGTTTGGAAAAGATTAGGATGAACCCAAGATTTTTTTAAAAATGTGATGTCATTAAAAAACAAAAGGAATATTTTTTGTAGTGTGCACATCCCCATTATTGGACATCCATGGATTGAAATATGATTCTAAAACTTTTATTAAAGCATGACAATTCTTATTCAAATATTTTTCTTCTTCAAGATCCTAACAAACATCTAAGTTTTATGGCCTTAATTCTATGAACCACAATGGATCAGACATTCATCTTTATTTCCTCTCTAGGAGTCAATAGGTTGTTTTATGTGGTTGGCAACTCATACCCAAGAACAAAATCCCCACAACATTAATTTTACAACTTCAACATGGTTCAATCTCAGAGATTGGACAAAAATTCAGGGCAGAGTTAGCCAGTCCAAATATCACTACTTCCCAACATCCCTTCAGTCCCAAAAACCTATGGAGCTCCCACAAAACAACACGCACTCTTCTTAGGACAAAACACATTCCATACCCAGTTCGAAATCCCAAGAAACATCACACATGAACTACCACACAACCACTCCAGAAATCCTAGATACGTTCATCTTCTCTTTTGTGCTGGTCCCTACATAAACACATGCAACAACTCTGGACCTTTTCTTGACATTCTTAGCACAGCGAAAGTTTTCTCGTTAGGATTCTTCTGATCCAGTCCCTTTGATCAAATTCAGCTTCTACCTATTTACAACACCTTCAAAATCAAAATTTGATCACATTTTTTTGTCCTCTCAAAGTCCAAACACTTAACTTTTTTTCTATCACTCCCCAGCACATGCCTTCATTTCCTTAGCCTGCTTCAAATATCTTCCTCTTCATCTCATCTCTTTATTTCCCTAAAATCTCGTTGCCAATTTCTTCCAAAAATCTAATCCACATAACTCCTGAAACGTTTCATTGAGCTACAAAGATTGCATTCTATCTCAGCAGCTAATTCACCAAACTCCTTTCATCATAACTTGCAAAGCAACAAAACACACCAAATATAGAAACATATTAGAAGCAGATTTTTTGACACCGTTGAAGCACCGCGCCACCAATAATCCAACCACAATCTAAGTTAGGGTTTGTAGCCTTCATCCATAGAAAAAAAGATGACACCATTTTTAGATTATAATGGTTTGGGGTGGTGGGTGGAAATCTCTCAAAGGGAATTTCCATTATGCATCATTTAATGTATGGTTTTGGAGGAGGGGTTGGAGAACCAAATAGAAGAGGTTATAAAGGAGGTTGTAGCTTTGAGAAATCTCTTGATGTATGTGTGAATTTGGAATGGAAAATTTGAGTAGTTATGTAAAAACATTGCATGATATTTCTTTTCTTTTCTTTTCTTTTCATGGAATATAGTAAAAAATAACTTTGTTGTTTTGTAGAAATAGGGTTGTAGGAGAGTAAACTACCAATGGCTAGACTAAAACTAAGGTTGTAGCAAGATAAATGACCTTAAATAGTAATAAAAAAATTGTTGTAACTTTGCAAAGGCAACACAGGATGATCAATAGGTGGTAGATAGAATAACAGTAACAACAACACTTGCAACAATGATTTTTTCCTCCTTTATGCAAATTTTGAGTTGTTTTTCAAATCATATTTCCTTTTGGAATTTTCAGAAATGTAAACTATCACCTTGTATTTTTATTAGTTTTGTTGTTGGGATTCTTGGTCCCAAGTTGTTAGACTTAATTGTTTTTATTTATTTTTGAATTCTTCTTGGCAAGTTAGTTATCCCACCAAAAGTTTGAACTTATAGAATCTTAAGAAATAGAACTAAAATTTGCAAACCATACCTTGATTTATTTTTTAATTCTTTGGTTTAGGATTGTGAGATTTCATGTGTATGTTAGTATTTGTGTGTGTTTTTTTTTGGCATGTTCGTTATCGTTTTTAGATTTTTGGAAGAAAAATGAAAAAAATAAAAAAGTTTTCCACATTGTGGGAAAAGTGTTGATGAGGCCAGATTTGATTTTGGGTTGAGAAGTAGAAGAAAAACAATTGGAGGCAGAACTGTACTACAAAATTGTAGGTGATGGTGGTGCTATAATTAAAAATTTGTAATGTTGTTGGAGACTACAACAACTTGGAAATTATGGTGGTGCTATAGTGACAAACAATCAAATTAACACTTGTGGGAGATATTATAACAATAGGGAACACCCAAAACCATGAATATTTTGATCTATTGATAGTGATAAATATTTCTTAAGTAAGGGAAGGGTAAAAAGTAGAAATTGGGGTGGGAATTTAATGTGAAAGGACTCTAACTTTTGGATGTGAAGGTGGGGAAAGATAGATTTGTCCAAGGAAACGCAATAAAGCCCAAAAACCTTAACCAAACTTTAAGGCTTCACAACCACCTACTTGTACCATTCTCAAGAAGTGAGTATGGATTAATGCAACAAGCTTGAATGTGGAAGAGGACACCACCTCGACTGATAAACAATCCCAAAATCAAAACAAGCATAGGCATATGGAAATGTTGTTTTCTCTAAGGAAGACCTACTAATTGATTTGAGTTCCATGTTGCTAGGCATTACCAATGATGATGATCAAGTATGATTATTTTTTCATATGGTTTTTAATAATTCATCATTATTTATGTGAATGTGTAATTTAAATTAATGTACATTTCATGGACATGAAAAGACACATGCTAATTTGTTTTTTTTTATATTCATGTTCTTTCATGAATAGGGAAAAAGAATGAGGTAATTATAAAATGGAGATAGTCATTAAGAAAGGTGAGAAATAATTATTAAGAAAGTTAATTATAAAAAAAGAAATAATTGTGAAAAAAAAAAGTTAAACTTGAAAATGAAGCAATTCTTTCTAAAATTGTCGTTAGAATGATCCTTGGACAACCATATGAAAAAGAATTCAAAAAATTTCTCCAGATACCAATTCTGATTACTCATCATTAGAATTTCCAACAAGAATGACCTCTAGAAGTAGAGAGCAGGCAATAAGAAAAACTCAGAAAACCAAAAAATTACAAAATTTGTCAAAGACAAAATCCTAAGGAATTAAGTTTAGATACCATGAAGGGTGCCCAGGAATATTAATAACAACAATACCCCCTACCTATGGGTCTACATGTATGATGTTGTTAGGGTATTATGGGTATGGACAATATTTTTTCTCCTTGGCTTCAGTGGGATGCTAAGGAACAAAAGTGATACCACCTTTACATGTTATTGCTAGTAGCAATAAAAAGAGGGAGTATCCTTGGAAAAGAAAGTGGAGACTAGTTGAATAGGTCATTTTTAAAATATAAAAAGGTATGATCTTAGGGTGAAACTTTATCAAGAGCTACATTTGGGGATCTTGTCAACCTATCATCATACCTAAAATGGAAATGGAAGACCCCTAAGAGATTCTTTGGATTTTGGGTGTTTGCATTCTACTATAAAACTTAAATTTGGTCAAAATTAAATGAAGGTAAGCCTTTAGAACTATCAAAATTTCAAATTCATTTAAATTTTTTTAATTTTCAATTGATTAAGGCCATGAATATTGACTAGGTTGAAAAAATAAAAAATATCAAATTACATCAGATTATTTTCCATGATAATCGATCCCCTCAAAGTGCCTTATTTTTTTTTTCAAGTTTTTGGGGGAGGATTTTTTTCTTTTTTCCTTTGTTCCCAACATGTTCCCTTCAAGTTCCCAATGGGTTCCCAATATGTTCCCCAAGGGTGTTCCCAATAACACCTCGTTTAAATCCCATATGTTTTGCCCAAAGTCCTCCCCTTTTCACCTACATAGGTGGGCCAACGGGGGAGGCACTCCATGTTCCCATAAAAAAATTTAATTTTGGGGAGCCCTCATAGTTTCAATTTTTTTTGGCAATGGGCCAATCAAATTGGCTCATTGGGAAAAAAAAAAAGTTGGACTTGTACCCATTTGCTTTGGTGCTTTTGTGGTAGTGAGCATATAATAATAGCCCACGACACATTTCAAAATATTGTTGCAACTATTACTTTGGAAAATGGAATGCATGTTCAAAGGGAGGTCTCCCACCTTTTCCCTCGTCATATTCAATGACGAGTGCATATTATTATTGTCAAAGACAGTTTTCAAATTTTGATGGAAGTTGTCATTGCTAACTTGACTCACATAGAAACGATTCAATGAACATTGATGACAATACATGCATCGATGATGGTTGCTTAGAAAAAGATTCGATCATATGTCGAGCGAACAACATGCGATGATTTCATTTCCATTGCTATTTAGATGTATGGATGTTATCATTTTTGTTGTGATTCATTTTTTACCCTTTGTGTATAGATCATTATCTCACATCATCAGCATTCTTCTTTAGTCCCCTCAATGCTTGTTTTTTATTATCAACAACATGTGTCCATAGCCTTACAACATGTGCAAACCATAACAATTCTTCAACGGGATGTTGCATTTGGTTGGGGTTCCATCTCTTCCACACATCATGGCTAATGCACTTTTGTCACTAACTGATCTGTGACAAACAACTCTTTCATCTTAGGTCTTCTTTGTTGTCATTGATCGTCATTTCATAGCCATGGGTCCTATTTGCATAGGTTTTGACCTTATTTTTGATGATTGCTTGCTTTTGTTTTTTCTTTGGGGTGTGTCTACTTGTGCTCTCATTTGCCTTGTACTTTTGATGGATGGGTTCCCATCCTTGATTTTGATATAGAGAGTTTTTCTTCCTCTTGATGAGCCACATAACTTCAAATTGAATGTGTTGCACATGGGTTGAAATGCATACCATGGTCTTCATGGTATTTCCTAGATGCTATTGCTCTATACCTTTGTCTCATCTGTTGTACTTGCTCTACACATTGAATCACCATAAAAGTGTCCTTTCACTTGGCAATTTCCCCTGCAGTTTCTCCTTGTTGTACTCTTCTATTTCAATACATTCCAGTAATAAGTTTACATCACTACAAAAAACGAAAGAAAGTAACTAATTTTTTTCCAACAATTTATTGTCACTTTTTGGACCAAAAAATTGGGAATGTTTTGGGTTTGTTTGTTGTAAATTCAATTTCTGTTTTTTGGAAAAAATCGCCAAATTTTTGCACAAAATTGAAAATAAAAACCATGATACGAGTGTGTGTTATGTATGCTCTAGAAATTATGTGCTGTTTAAAAATTTCATGGTTCTGGTAAAGCACTCTTGAAGCAGCTTGTGAAGGGTAGGGAAAAAAAAAAATCTTCCTTGCACAATGACAATATGCAATATGAAAAAAATCTTGGATTGGAATCATAATGTGATTGAAGACAAGGTTAAGCATCAAATTTATGCGGTTTTTGTGCAATTTTTTCTGGAAATGGGTTTGCGTGGTATGAATCCCTCTACAGCTAACGGTTGTCATCCAATTATCCCACTTGAGTGATGACACAATAATGAACTTTGCAGTACAGAGTTCTTCTACCGATTTTTTCCCCCCCTCACATTTTCAATCCTACATCAGTTTGTTGGAGAGATCGTGTATGTTTTGAGTGTTGTGAAGCCCATTTAGGCTACTAGTACTTTGATGAAGGTTTCAAGTCACGTGATAATTGAGCAATGATTTTTCAGCTATGGGGATGTTATCACAGTAGTGACGTATGATTCTTAGCTTCTAGCAGGGGGTTGAATGGGTGCATTGATCGTGAATATTATGACCGTATCAGGACTTCTGTTGATTTTCTTTGGTGATTATCAGGATAGATTACTGAGTATCTGCAAATCTGAGGAGGTTTCACGCAGAAGAATCGGCTTCAGTGAGATATGATATGTGGTAGTCAGGATTTTGGAAAGGTCTATTCTTCTCCACTTGTATCTTCCCTCGATTTCCTAACTGGACATTTTAAGGAAAAGAACTGATATCGGCTCTAGTGAGCTATTATAGTTGTAGTCAGGGTTTTGGAAAGGTCTATTTTTCTCTACTTGTGTCTTCCTTCGATTTCCTAACCGAAAAGATTTCAGAGAAAACAAGTCGTATAGTAGCAAATCTTTAGGCTTTCGTTTGACTATACCCCAGAATACAGCGAGCTTCATTCTATTGAGCTATTCATGTTGGAGCTTACAACTCTGTCACTCAGCTGCTAACAACACA
>Ga0209208_10005426_pt1 | contig 17775 bp, 9 predicted proteins | sample S1TSphfallax_3_FD_187694 | JGI IMG/M metagenome (GOLD analysis project Ga0209208, IMG submission 187694) | Host-associated microbial communities from peat moss isolated from Minnesota, USA - S1T2_Fd - Sphagnum fallax MG (SPAdes) (version 2) | ecosystem: Host-associated > Plants > Peat moss >... | reverse complement strand
TAATTTAACCTAACTTGATTCAGCCATAATTAGTTTGGCCTAACTTAATAGAGCCATAGTTAATTTAAATTAATTTAATTTAGCCATAATCGGTTTAATCTAATAAATTTAGCCATGGTTAGTTTAACTTTTTTGTTTATTCAACCTAGGTTAATTTAAGCTAGCCTAAGTTAGCATGGGGTTAACCTTAGTACTAGAGGTACATAATACTATTATATATAGCCTATATAGATATATTAAGTATAATATTTAAGTATGTATAAGTTTAGGCCATTATTTTTATGACACGTGTCCATGTTGTACACATTTAGTTGCATGTTAGTTGCACACACAACCGTATGGCCCAAAAATTATACAATACCAAATTTGTAGTTGCAAACATGACCAAGATAGTTACAAACGACAACCAGTTGCATGCCAGTTGCATAGTGACTGGTTGCAAATGACAAGATTTCTAGTAGTGTAAGAAACCATGTTACGATGACACAATTAGGCATGGTGGAAGGAAAACCAACAAAAGGTGTTGAAATGACGAATGTTGTGAAGTTGACAAGGGAAGTGACATGAGACAAAAGAACAAGTTGACAAGTGAAATTGACATGACATAAAAGAACAAGTTGACAAGTGAAGTCAACATGAAATAAAGAAACAAGTTGACATGGTACAAGAAAACAAGTCGATATGTAAGGTCGACATGCCACATATGTATAAGTTGACAATTGAGGTTGACATGATTAGGAAAAACAAGTCGACTATTGAAGTTGACATTATAGATGAAGACAACTCATCAAGTCCAATTGACAATGCTAGAGATGACAAATCAAATTGGAAAGACGGTATGAACAAGCAATTCAAAATGACTAAAGATATTGTTATGCCAAACACTAAAATACCCAAAGGAAGGGCATTAGTAAACCCACAAGTCAAGGAAAGATGCTCGAATAAATTATTGAAACAATAGGGATAATGTCTAAGGAAAGACCAACATCATTAAAGAAAAATATAAATTTTTTTCCACAAAAGCAATTGGAAAAAGGGACCATTGATAGACAAGGATGCTGTTGAGAATTGTTGTGAATTATAAAACATTAAAGAGTTACAAAAAATGGATGAATTTAAAATTGGAAGTTAAACTAAAAAAAATACTCAAGATTTGTCCACAACTTAGGTTGAGGAATTATTTGTTGAAAATGAAAGAACCCCAAGCGACTAATGTATGTAAAGTAACCACGATGAAAATAAATGGTAGTAGTTCAAGTTCAAGTAGGGAAATTTGGAGTTTGAGAAGTATTACTAGATGGAAGGTTTGATGTAAATATTAGCTTAGAAAGTTGAAGGAAGAAACTCAAGTTGAGGAAACCTCAACCAACTATGTTTGTTATAAGAATGGTTGACCAAAGGAAGGTCCAACCATTGATTAGGAATTTGAAAATTGATTTGGCAAGCTATGTTATAAAATCTCAATAATAATACTAAACTTGGAGAATGGAATTGAAACATATTCCATGCTTATGGGAAGACCATGGTTAAAACAAGCAAAAACACATCATAACTGGGGTGATAGCACCCTTACTATTACTTTTGAAGATAAAACAATCACGCTTAGCATTATTAAACATGTAAATATTAAATAATCATAAGAACCCAAAAATTTGGATAATGAATTTGAATGGGAAGAAGGCTTTCTGAACAAGAAGAAGAGGAACTATACAAAACAGTTATAGAGTTATATCTTATAGTAGAAGTAGCCCCATAAAAATTATACTTCTTAAATAAGATTGATTATGGAATGCTACAACCAAAAGAGAAGAATGTGTACCTAATGACTTTTTATGAACACAACTAGGTGAAGTATTAATTCTTGATGAAATAATAGATATAACCATTAAGGACAAAAAGATTATTGGCTAGACTATAATTGTTGAAGAACAACTTGCAAAACTAAACTTAAGAAGTGAAGGAGAATGTTGGGATGTATTAATTAATGCAATTTTACCAATTACATTTCAATTTCAAGTCAATGACATGTTGATTAATTATAAAAATGTATTTGCATGGAGTTACAAGGAATTGAGAGAAATTCCTAGGGAAATCTATGAACATAACTCATGGTAGAGCCCAACCTATTAAATGAAAGCAATACGAAATGAATCCAAAATACACCTTGAAAGTTATAAAATATTTAGATAAATTACTTGATGCAAGATTTATCTATTCAATTGAAACAACACCTTAGTTATCACCATTGGTCATTATGTGAAGAAAAATAGTTAATTACATATATCCGTGGATTATCGAAAGTTAAATGCACAAATGAAAAAAAACCCATTTCCATTACGCTTCTAAGATTCAATATTGGATTTTGTTGTTAGACCTGAGATGTATTCATTCATGGATGGCTATAGTGGATATAATCAAATCAAGATGGTTAAAATGGATGAAGAGAAAATGACTTTTATTTTGAAATGAGGTGTTTATGCATACAATGTAATTTGCCATTTGGCTTATGCAATGCTCCAACAAACTTTCAAAAAGCAGTAACAAAAACTTTTAAGAAATATTTGAATGACTTCATGGAAGTATTTTTGGACGATTTTAGTGTTTATGGCAATAAGAAAGACATTTGCAACAATTGTGAAAGTGTTTGGAAGAATGTCATGTCAATGGTATTAACTTTTATCCGGAAAAAATCTGTTTTTTGTGTCAATTTTGGTGTATTATTGGGGCATATTGTATGTTATGAAGGATTATTGGTGGATCCACGAAAAATTTCAGCCATTACTACAATGCTAGCACCAGTTAATGTCATTGAGATTAAAAGATTCCTTGGAGTGGTAGGCTTTTATCGACAATACTTCAAGGATTTTGTCAATAAAATTACACCAATGTGTAAGCTGCTAAAAAAGAATGAATAATTCAAGTGGGATGATACATGTAATAAATCATGGGAATGGATGAAGGCATCAATGACATGTTTACCCATATTGATTGTACCAAATTGGAATGTGGAATTCCATGTACATACTGATGCATGCGATTTTGTTTTAGGTGTTACATTGGGAAAAAATCCAAATAATACTATTGATAAACCAATATACTATGCTAGTAGATTAATGAAAAATGCAAAGAGGAACCATTCCACCACAAAAAAAGAATTGTTGGCCATGATTTATGCAGTAATAAATTTTGACATTATTTACTTGGTAATAGCTTCACCTTCTTTGTTGACCACCAAGTTTTGTTATATTTGGCAAATAACATAGTCATTACATGTTGTATTACAAAGTGGTTGTTACTTTTATAGGAATTCAATTTTTAAATAGTTTACAAACCAGGTCAAGTTTACATTGTGTTGGACCAATTATCCCAAATAAACCATGGTGAATTGGTTATTATAGTCGAAAACTAATTACCTAATGCAATTTTATTCATAATGGGAATTGATTGGTATGGTCCCATATTGGAATATTTACAAAAAAGGTACTTTAAAAATAATATACCAAAAAAGGAAACAAGTCATATTATAGTAAAATCTAGACCATATACATTATATGACGAAGTTCTATACAAGCTTGGACCAAACAATATTTTAAGGCAATACTATCACCCACTGAAGCTTCTAAAGTACTTGCGAAATTACATGAAGGACTTGCCAAAGGACATTTTGGCATTAACACCACTATAACATATGTTTTAGTAAGTCATTAAAAAAAAATTCAATTTTTTTTTGGTAAGAACCTACTTTCACCTACTTGAAACCAAAAGCCCATAGTGAAAAATAAACGTCAAAAGCTACTTGTATTTTGGAAAACCTACTTTTACAATTTGAAATATGAAAATCAATGCATATTAGTGTAACCATATATTATATTTTATCATTGAAATGAAAACATTCAATGTTCCACAATTCTATAATGGGTTTTGTTACTATTTAAAAAGTACTTGTTCATCAAGTTGTTCCCTTTATCTTGCTTACATCCATATAATGTGATGGTATTCATGTAGTTAAATGTATAATTACCTACATTAGATTCAACTACTACAAATCTACTTAATCCAAAACTAGTAAGTACTATTCTAAGTCCATGTGAATAATTTCCTCATGTGGTCATAATAGGTTTGGTATATACCAAATTGTGCAAAGGAAAATTCTCAATTGGTAGTACAAAAATTCCTTGACTCTTTACATTTCTAGATATCCTACTTCATTAACATGCATAAACTTGTTTTGGTATGAATTGTTATGGTTAGACCATGTGTTTTATTTTTAGTTAATGTAACAACACTATGAGAAAAAAGGTAACTAGCCTTGTGATTCAATTTTTGAGTTGCACTAAACACTTGCAGCTCATTGTATTTATATGCTATGAGTGTTAATAGACAAATTGCATGAGTTGCAAAGTTGCAACTCACCATATATATAATGTAACTCATTGTAACTAAATTGCAACTATGTGAAAACAACTCATTTTCAATTACTATGAAACTACATTATAATTGCACCCATGATGTCATGTTGAAATCATTAATTGTCGTCCATTTATTAAAGTCTAACACATGGCACTATGAAGATTTTGGGACATAAAGATTTTTTTTTCTGAAATATTGATCTCCATCGTCCATTATGATTATTAATGATGGTCTGAGATTGTGACATGTGGCACAATAAAGTTGCCATGTGGTATATTAATTGTATTTTGGAAAAAATACACATATATAAATATTCTTATTTTAGTAGCTAGGTAGGTTGTACATAATTATATGTAGGTAGGTTGGTAGGTTTTAAGACCTACATTCCTATGTATTTACTTAGGATACCTATTTACCTACATAGGTAGGTAGAAAAAGAGGACCTACTTACTTACCTAGGTAGGTAAGTAGGCATGAAAACACAAGACTAAGTGAATTAAAAAATAACCATGAAATTTTATTTTCTAATTTTATATTTAGAGTATGATTTGTTGAGTTCATCCCAAAATGGCACATGTATTTTAATGTGAAAATGTAAAAGAACAAACATTCTTTATATAGTTTATAACATGGGATTCAAAAACAAACCATATGGGTTAAATTTTTTAGTTGCTCTTTAGTTGCAAATTGAATTGCAACTATAGTATTTTTTTCTCACATGTTTTGTGTTTGTTTTCTGTTATGTAAGCTATATAATTAAATTAGTGATTATATGATAATGAAATACGTGGATTAATTGTTTAATATTTAATTATTTGAATTAATTAATGAAATAATTATATGAAAAAAAATATTTATAATTCACAATAATGAAGTATATTAAATATCAAATAATAAATTAAGACGTAATAAATTATTGGAAAACAATTCATTATTTAATATGAATTTGGGTAGAAAACATGAAGGTATGAATAGGCATATCCATATGTACATCGAGTTTAATTTTTAATATAATATACATATTACTTTTAGTTTCATATCTAAATTAATTATATGTATCCAAATAAATAATTAGTTAATGAATTTAAATAGCTAATGATTTGGTAATTATTGATGAATGAATAGTTTTATTAAATAATAGCTTTAATTCATTATGAAATATCCCTAACTTGGATAAATATTTATTTTATTAATATTTAATAAGTAATTAATATTTAAATTAATGAAAATTAATTATATGAATTACGCTTATTTATTCATATAAATAGTCAAATTATTGAAACAATAATTCTTTATAAAAACTACATATGAATATTTATTTTTATTAAATTATAAATAATTATATTATAATCATAACATAGTTGCATAATAGTATTTTAGTACTAACACACTACTAGTCATACTAATTGTATTAATGGGATTCATATTTAAAAACTAATTACAAATGTATCCCATAATGGGTGGTGGAAATGTGAACATGAGGTGTGATTGCATGTATGCACATTGTATACTAATTGCAACATAGTTGTTGCTTTAGTGCCACATTTATAACAATTTTAAAGTAGTTGCCTCACATAATTACAATGCAACTCTTTAAAAAGTCAAACCTAGTTGACTACATATGTATGTACAATGTGTATAAATTATTATATAGAAGACCCAATTTTAACTCACTTGCAACTATAATACAACTAATTGATTTTCTAAGGTGACAATTTATTTATTAATACACTATATTTCTAGGGGGTAGTTGCATGGTAGTTATAATAACTAAAGGATAGTTGCACAATAGTTGTATATGAATTATTTTTTGGGTTTTAGTTGTAGGGTAATGGGGTTTCAATAGACATAATTTCTCATAGTGCAAAATATGGACCTATATTAACCACTCCATTATGAAATGATACACTACCATAATGTTTAGTTGATGTGTCTAACATTCCTTTATTCCTTACTCTAAGCATAGATCCAATACCTTTGAAGGTTACAATTCTTACACCACTCATAGTAGGATGAGTTGCAATCATTTTAATTCTCTTTGGAGCAAAATGGGGTTATTTGAAGGTTTGAGGTACCCTAACATTATAGGGAATCCTTTGTACTTCACACCTTTCTATAAAGTAATTTGCGTTTTTGTAGTTTTTCCTTTGGTTATATTGGTTTCATAACATTCTATTACATGATCATTAAATTATGTTCTTTTTCCAGGTTCGATTCAATTTGGATTCTGGTTTGGAAATGATTGATCATCTATCATGTACACCTTTTTCAAGGTCAAGAACACTTTTGAACCAAATGGTCAAATGGGTTAAAAAAATAAATTCATTAGTTCAAGTTCTTTTGCCCTTTTAATCATCAATGTTAAAATCTTCTCCAATTTTCAAAAAGAATGATGCACATTCGGTAACTTGAATAAGGACATTTGAAAAAAACAAGGATTATCCATTCTTGAGGCTTGAGTGCTTTGAAAATGCAAAAACATTTTTGATATGTGTTAAATTTTGAGCATGTAAACTTTATAATTAATGAAAAATGTTCCAAAAAAATGTATGACAATCCAAACTATTGTGATTCCTTTGTGATCTTTTAAACATTAAAAAATGTAGTTTTAAGTAGTGTCCATTCACTTAGGTGGCTCTTTTGATTATGATTTTACCCCCATCTATGATTTAGTTTCAACATATTGTGATATTGTGTATTCAACTTCATCATTGTTCAAGTTTTCATCCCATTCCTATTGGGGTTAACAACATTGAAGTGAAGTAGATTGCAAAGCAGAACCTTTATTTATGGATATTATTTCCAACCCTTTTTATACTTCTTCATGGATATGTAATATCTCCTCAAATTTGTACAATTTACCATGTCTTTGGGATGATAAACTCATATTTGTTTTGTCCTCTACCCTTTGTTGTAAATCTATAAGGGCAACCTTGTTTACATTGTTTCCCCATCCTTTTAATTCAACCTTTGGAGGTATTGCCCTCATCGATAGCCTTGCTCAAATACTAGGTCACCTCATTGCTCTACCAATAAATGATTTTTTGATGTTCCATAATTGTTGTAGATGGCATCCTATACTTTACAGGCCGTTCCTCTGTCTTAAGTATTCTTGACATGGTATATTGTACTATTTTTGGAGTGTGAAACTGCATTGTATCAGTCAACAACAATATTTATTGTTCTATTACATTTTTTTTTTCATTTTGTTGAATTGTAACTTGATTTAGTTATCTTTACAAACTTTGGGTCACCATGTGTTTCATGTTTGTCACCATTTCTCCTCTTCCTTGGAAAAAACGTTCGCCACAAATTAAAATTTTTACAACAATTTTTTTGCTTAAATTTAAATCCTAACAATTTTTTAACCAATTCTAAATTTGTAAAACCAAAAAAAGAAAAAAGAAAAACTCTCACAATAACCTTTTTGTGTTTTTCATAAAAACCAACCAATCCATAGAAACTTGAATTTCTACCCCAAATTCAATCTTGGGGATGGTCACCAAATGGTAAACATTAATATTCTAACATTATTTCATTCTAAAATCTATTTTTTAACATGTTATCTTTAGACATATAAAGTCTGTTTAATAACAACTATAAAAATCAAAAATAAAATTCAACCAAAAATGCATTAAATAATACATATATGCAAAATTATGATTTTTGTAGTGATATGAAAACATAATTAAACCATCATATTATGTGGAAACAAAAATATGAAAACAAAATCATATTATAGTATCCCTATTTTGTGTCATCAAAACTATTTTATAATTCTAACATGAACTCTTCGATATTTCAAAACTACTTCCTATTTTCTTTGAATCATAATTTTCATCATGTTCTAATGTAATGATCATTAGTCATTACCAACACCTTTCTAAAAATCCTTTTCAAATTCCCACCATAAACCTCAATTTTAATTAGTCTTCATAAATTTTAATCCTACACAATTTTGTTACACCTCTGTCCACCTTGTCAAATGTTGATACTACTTCTATCAAGTCTATGCAATAGGGAGAACACAATATTGCCCTTAATAGGCACCTTGTTAACTTCTATCTTTGCCTTGGTCTTGCATTTTGTAAACTTTGGATTTTTTTACCACCACTTCCATCTTTGTGCACAAGCAACAAGTCCAAGCTTTGATACCAAATGACATGAATTTTTGTGTCTACCTTTGCATTCCACACGCTATGCGAACCTTTCACATTGTTTAACCTTTTAACTCCTAGTGAATTATGCATCTAGTGACATGTTGAGTTAGTCTCAATGTTTTGACCTTTAGGAATGGACTTGATTAACTTCCTATAGTCAATAATGAAATTAAAACTTAGCATAATTCAAAGTCACCTTAAGAATGCCTTCACATTCTTGGACTTTTTTAGGCCAAACACTTAAGCTAACCCAACAAAAAACGCTAAATCGAAACAACACCTAGTTTTGTTCCAAGACAACCCTTATGGTTGCATTTAATGCTTTATTGCAACAACACCAAATGTTGCCCTAGGACAATCTCTAATTGTCCCAAGGGTTTTAACACTTTCACACAACCTTTAGTTGTCTAGCAATTTTTTTAAAAGAATGGCACCTCGGATGCCAAAATCCTAGAGACAACCCCCATGTGTTTCCTTGCCTTGGACAAGCCTTCACTTATCAACCTTGGCCTCCCCAATCTATGGCGACTTGGGGAGTTGAACCCCACAGAAGCCACTTTGGCTTAAGCCACGCACACCACCATGGTGGTCTTGACACAAGGCCCACCCTACTTCGGTTAACCCAAGTGGAAGAGTATGTCAATAGGTCTTGCCCAAAGCTATGGCAAAACTTGGAATACTTGAAAAATAAGGTAGGAATTACACATGCAATTAAATCTCACAACAAAGGAATACATCTTAACGATCCCATACCTAAATTTCAATTCACATCGGCCTAGAATAAGTTGGATTTGATGCTTTCAATGAATGAACACTTGCGTAATTTGGTGCTTGCAAAAAACTCACATGTTGAGCAACAATTGCCTAGTTAATAACACCTAGCCCCTTACAAGCTAGCAAGATTGTCTAAACACCACCTAGTACATTGCACTAGGGGAGCTAGGTTAAGAAGGTTGACTAAGTGGGGTCTTAACCTTGTGCAGTCCTCCTCACACTTCAAAAAATGGTTGCATGGGAATTGTTTTTACCAAATCCCCCTTAAATCTACATGGATGTGCTCAGTGAGCAGCCTGTTGGAAAGATTTTCTTGTTGTGCAGCCAACGAAAAATAAAAAATAAAAACACTTTTTTGAAACTTAAACAGGTCTGGCCTTATAGGCGTTTAGGGTAATGGTTCTAATCTAGCTTGCTTCCAAAGCTTGACAATAGATATGCATGTCCATGGTATATTCTCATATGCATGCCTCTTTACATAAGTGAAATAACCATATAATTTATGTGGCGTTATTAACAAGGAACGCCATATTACAAAGTGCGAGCCCCGAGGAGGAAGAAATTAGGACCAGGTGCGCCCCAGCAAGCTGACAAGGCATACTTGTTTAACGGGCATCAATGACCCATGGTCAGTTAAAACTCAGTCCAATGTGAGGGAAGAATGCAGCAAATCCGGTAAATGAGATCTTTAGGCCCGCAAAAATTTCTTCACTATAATCACACTAGAGAAACTTGCGTAAAACTGAGGACTGACCGAATGACGACACCTCTGCAGATAGATCTGTTGGTAGATCTGATGGTAGATCCACATTCATAAGGTGCCAACGCAGTTCAATTCTTTGGGAAGGTCTCACGTCTTCAATGCCATTAAGGAATGTCTCTCATTGCATGTGGCCCTTCCCCCACATAACTCATTGATCATGCCGGGTGTAATTAAGTCGCTAACGCAGTCTTTCTGGACTCTGATCGAATCAGCCAACGGTACTTGCACACTGTCGACAATTAGTCTCCTGTTCTTGAATGGAGAGTATCTATTGAAGAGTTCGCTCGTTCTGCTACCGTCATTTGTCAGCTAGAAGAGGTCAGCATCATGTGCCTAGCACGGACCCAAGTCCTTTTCAACTTCACAATCCATCAGAAAGCCGACTAACCAATTAAAGTGTACAGTAACGGCCAAGGAGCCGGGTGTTCGCAGAATAATCGGCCACCCAAGGTGGAGCTGAGGGGTCCTTACTTCGTGAAGATCCTGCTCCAAGGGCAACAGCAGCGTAAAGGACCTGCAGAATTTTGTTCCCATTTTTCTCCCTTCATCCCAGTATCCCAGAAAACCATTAAAAAAAGAGTTGGCTGTTTCAGAATGTGAAATGCCTGCTGGAGTGGGCATTTCCTTGCTTGAAATGCCCTGGTGTTTGCAGAGGACATCTTCTGCTTGATATTAAGCCCTCAAGGTACATGAAAAACAAATTCTAATTCTTTACAGCCAGAACAAAAACACAACCCAGCAATCCAAAGGCCAAAAACATATTCAATCCTTCATGAGAAAGATTTGGCACATCATGTGAAACAGAACATATTTTGAAGACCTATCAAATTCTTTTATTGGGCCAGGGAGTTGGGTGAGGACCATGCATTCACTTCGGTCTAGAACACCTTGCTAGAAGTAGCTTGGACCTAGTGGAGAAATATAGTTGATATTCAACAACACTATAAAGAGTACTGAAGTTTAAAACTAGCTTTAAAGAACCTAAAGCTCTAGAAGTAAGTAAGATTAGGCAAATTACTTCATATATTTTTAAATATGTATTCTAATTAGTCTTTTAGCTATCTCATTTTTTTTTTGAACAATTTATGGTTTAGTTGCAATTTTAGTGTTCTGTTCACTAATATTAGTTGTATGAATATGGATAGTGCAAGCTGAAGTGTAATTATAACTAAAAAATAAATTAATATAATGAAAATATCATGACATGGCCATTGTTTATTTTGTACCTTTATCAGATGCATTACTTGATGACTGACGTCCTTCTTCCCCAAAACCCTTCCATCTTCCTGTTCCCTTTATCGTCCCCCTCTTGTGTTTCACGAAGAGGCTCAACAGTGTAGGACTGAAGAACACAGGGTGTGCAGAAATTACTCATTGCAGGGTTGTACAGCCTTGCTTGAAGCTTTTGTTTCAAACAGGAAGCTTGTGAGTCTTACATTGAGATTGGGTACATAGTTCTTCGTAATCAGCTCCAAGGTGATGCAAAACAGTTTAGGCTTTATCTATTCTTTGGCATTGGCACATGGAGAGGGGCTTTAATATTTTCAGTCTTCCATATGACCTCCCTTTCGGAAGAAGATAGTGTGAACACCTAGGCACCGGTGTTTTTTGTTTGGCGAAAATTGCCAAAATTCTCCAAAATATCGGGGCCTGCCACCTGTAAGCTTAGATTTCAGGGGTAAAATCTGGCTCTTTTCACCTAAAAACGTCATGACACCTGGAAAGCTCGCCTAGAAACCTCATCGCATTGTAAACTTTTCACGTGTCCTACGACAAAGACGTGCCAAGATGTCGTCAAACTATGCTTTTTGGTGAACCCTAATTCACCTACTTACCTATCTCAGTCATTTGATCGTCGTGACCTTTTTCGTTTGCATCCAGACTGTTTGCCAAACCTTTCTCCTCCCTCATAGAAACCTTCGCCTACTCCTAAAAGCCCATGGAGGGGAAAACGCAATAGAACAGCAGCATAAGCACACAGGAGCAAGGGAAGGGAGCTACAACACCCTAAATCGAAAAGGAGACCCGGGCAGGGGGATTGATCATTGAAGGCATTGGCTTATTTGAATTGAGCCGGTTGAGGGAGACCACTGGCACATTGCTCATTCTCTGTGAAGACCTGGATTCATTTTGCTGAGAAATGCCGGCTTGAGGGTTGAACGGCCACTGGAGGCCATCTTTGTCTTCTGAGCTGGAGGCCGACGACCAAATCCTTGGGTATTCTGACAAAAGGTGTGTAGTCTGTACCCAGAGAACTGGGATGCTGTGCACCTTCATTGATGGGAACTTGACTGTCGGAATTTTACCGCTGCTGTGTTTGGTTGATGTAAACCTGATTCACTTCTATTGCAGAGTAACGAGGAAAGAACACGAAAAGTGGGGAGTAGAAAAATGCAACCCAAATGATGAATAAGAGAAATTTCAAAGCCCTTAAGTCTTAGTGGCTCTAGCAACAGCTAGTAATAGAACAGACCTAGGTAGGTGCGGTGGGTCCTCCAAAAGGGGAGGTGAGGTGAAATCTAACCGGAGTGCCACCACTTAATCTATGAAGGAGCTACCCTATCTTCTTGTCAGAACCAGCTAAACTTAATTTTAAAAATGGATGAAGAGAATTGAATTTCTCAGAAATTTCATGAGAATTTTGATGGATTGTATAAAAATTTGTAATCCATATGGATGAATATTTTTAAAGTTTCAAATTGGAGTAATGAAAATGCGAAATGTCTATGTTGCCTAATGTGACTTATGGCTTAGATTTGATATGATAAGAAAGGAATCTTTGTAATTAAAAGAGAGTGAAAACAAGATCCACTCGGATTATAGCTCTACTTTTGAATGATAATCTGAAGATATCTTATGAAACAGTTATAATGATGAAAAAGTAGTGGACAAGAGACATATATAAACTAAAATCATAATATTTAAAAATCACAAGTGTTGAATCTAAAAAAATTATTTTAAGTGCTGAAATGGCCTTCTACCTAAAATTAATTGATTTCAGCACTTACCAAAATTGACCATCCCAGATCATATTTACATTTTTGTAAAAACTTGTGTTGTTTTTACCAGTGTATCAAAGGATGCCTTACAAAGCATAAAAGACAAACATGTTATTCAAAAAAATTTAATGCCCACAAAGGTAGGCATTTCATTTTTCAAAAATTCTATTGGCTTTTTCTCCTATGAATTATGGTGGGTAATTGGGGGGTACTTGCTAGGTATTGTGGGAAAGAATTGATGATGGTTTTCATGTCATGTAAAGCCCTAGTCCTAGGGCTTTACCCTACACATAAAGACCTATTCCAATTGTTTTAGTGTGATTTGAGGGCATTTGATTTAATGTATTTTTTTCTCTTCTATTTGGGTAGCATTTCAAAAAATGAAATAGTTGCTAAGTATCATAAGAAATGTTTAAAAAGAAACCAAAGTAGGTCTTCACATTTCAAAAAGCTCATGGTCTTGGGTTTTATCCAACACGAAAGTGTAATTTGTTTCTTAACCCATAAACAATTGATAAGCCAAAAATGGTAATCTGAAAATCTAAAAAAATCTAGACAACATAGATTTAAATGTTTATAATTTTTTGATTGAGTGCACACATCAAATATATTTCTAATTGTTTGCTACTTGAGCACATCCAAGCAGAATTAGGGAGAGATTTGTGAAGAAAACCCCATGTAGCCCCATCCACATGTGAAGGGGGACCATGGGATAAAGTCCACCTTCAATCAACTTTCCTAGTTGTTAAAGTTACTTGGTAATATCTTGGGTTTTTTGTATCAAGGAAACAGGAGCAAAGAGCAACGGTGAAATACATTTATTGCAACTTTTTTAATGGCAAATAATCAATGACATAAAATTCAACCAACGATAGTTCAAATAGACTATCATCTTTTCAAATAAAAATATGTGAAATGGACTTAGAAAATGTCCAACATTCAATGTTGTTTAACAAATACAACTTCAAAGAAAAATTAATTTTCAAAAACTACCACTTCAAAAAGAAGCAAATATAATTTCAAAAGGAATATTGCATTTCTTCTCAATGGAAAAGATGACCTCAAGAATATGCTATTTGCAAATAATTCCACATCAAAAAATTAACAAACAATGAATCTTCCACACTAACCCCGAACATCAACCCCAAGGTCCTAAGTAAATCAAATGTAGAATAAGGGTGACACATGATGATCTCACCAAAATTAAATATAAAAGCGCAAAATATCTCTAGAATTAACATAAAATCTTATCTTGTTTTTAGAAACCTAATTTAGAACCTGAGTTAGGTAACTAATATAATGGTTCTAAAAATATATAATCATTTTGGCATTATATTTTTGGTAAAAATGAATTTTGATACATAAGTAGTTTTAGGGAAAAAATATTTTCTGATAAAAAGGGTTTTTGATCATTATAAGATGTGTCCAAAAATAAACCTAAAGTCTACTCTAGCCATTAACACTAACCTAGTTGGGCTAAATTTGAAAACACATTTAAGAGCTAACCCAAAAGTTCCAACAATGAAATCTTTTTGAATTTGTTACTCATTTTCAATGACATTCACATTCTCATTCTAGAATTTGCAAGGCTTCATTTTTACTTGAAGAATCACGTTTTTGTTTTAATTTTTTTATCGTGTGCTTAATTTATTCATTGTGAGTACCATATTAGAATGCATGCATCAATCCATGTCCAAAGTACTTTTCTGGTCACTTAAATTTTAAATCCAACTTGGGCAACACTTGCTTGATCACATATGAACTCAATCTAAGTTTGTTAATTTCATTATCTTTTGTTTGATATTGATTAAATTTTTTTGTCAAAGAATGAAAATTTTGTAAACTTTGAATCCAATGGTTAGATTTGTAAATTGATTCGTGGATAAATATAATAGACCAAATTTCTAACTAAGGCTCAAAGAGATCTAAAATGGTTGTAAAATGGGCTTTTATTTTTAAGGTTTAAAGAAAGGAACATAATTAGAAAAGGGCAACCTTCAATATCCCATTTTTTTCTTGGAGTAGTTAAATACATGTGAATATAACTTGTTCATGTAAACAACAAAATAAATTTGTGGGTGGTGATTTTAATAGTTTCTATATTTGGCACATTAGGTTACTTTGGAAGTAGACACTTTATGCAAAAATACTAAATGAAGATGGGTCCAACTACTTTAGTAGTAGCAACACTTGCCCTTTTATACCTATGTTTTTTCATTCTTTTTTCAAAAATATTCATGAGTTTTTTTCAATACATCAAAGTTAGTTTTTTTTTAATATATTTTTTAAAATACTATTATTTTAAGGTATACATTTTAAATTATGTTTGATGTGTTTTTACTATTTAATTACCATTTAAAACATTGGTTACATAACATAAAAAGTGATTTTGTTTATTCTTCATTCATTGGATTGATTTTAATTTTTTGAATACATTACAAGGAATTTGTAAATAAATGATTGAATTAATGATTAATTTTTAGTTGTAATTACCACATGCAACATGCTATAGAGCCTAATCAATTTGGACAAGTTGCATAAAATTCTAGTCGCAAAAAACAATACGTGGCACCAAATTGCATTTTTATGTGATTGCCATTGAAACATACATGAACTTTTCATCCATTTGAACTAGTTTATGTGGCATCATCATTGTGCGACTGAATTTACATCTAAGTAATGTAGTTGCATTATTTATATTTATTTAAATATTATTTATTATTTGAATATTTAAATATTATTATATATAATCTCATTAAGTTCAACATGTACCATGTTGACACATGTCATTATATAGGCTAGTTTTTTTATACTAATTTAGGTTGGCTTGGTAAGTAAAGAATATTTGACGAACATCTCATCGTTGACCACAACCCATATCATTTGTGGGAATTAATATTTGAACCCCAAGGATGGACCCAACTCCTTTACCACCAAGCCACCCCACTTATTGTGACAAAAAAGTAATGTGCATTCTATTTAACTTATTTGATTTTAAACATTACACAAAACATCATTTTTTATCTTTGATATTTTATGTCCAAATGCCAAGATTAAAGTTTAAACTTAATCTTTTTAATATAATGTATACATTTTAAATAATAAATATATAAATTGATTTGAAAAGAAAAATATTTGAATTTCGTTATTGAATATAATTTCAACGACCATTCTGTGGAAAAAACAAACTCAATCACATGATTTATAAATGGAAAACATAATAATAAATCAAAAAATACTTGTCATATCTTAAACGTACTTTTGGTTGTAAAAATCATATTATACATTTTTTTTGATATATCATATTTTACTAATACATATGACCTATTAATTATATATTACCTAAAAGTAAAAACATGGTTAAAGGAACCGCCCAAATGAGTTGTCATTCCTTAAAATTTCATTTTTGTATGTTTGAAAAATCACAAGTGAAACATTTAATAGTTTGGATGTCATAATTGTTTTGGAAATACTTTCCATTAATTACAAAGTTTACATGCTCAAAACTTGACACAAATCAAAAATGTTTTTGCATGTTCAAAACACTCAAACCTTGAAAATGGACAATCTATTTTCTTAACATCTTTTTTTTCTACCAAATGTGCACCATTCCTTATTAACATTGGAGAGGATTTTAACATTGATGATTAGAAAGGCAAAAGGACTTGAATTGATAAAAAATATTTTTATAACCAATTTGAACACATTTGGTTCAAAAGTGTTTTTAACTTTGTAAATTACAGATTTTGAAAATGTGGCTTAAACAAAATTTGTTCATATATATGTGATAGAGGGCATTCATGCATAATATACACGATATAAAATCAATTTGTACTCAAAATGTATATATATATATCTAAAAAGTAATGTTAAATGGGGTACTCGAAATACAAAATTTTAAGTTATAAACCAACACATAAAACAACACATGTCATGTGCAATCCTTGGAAAATGACTTTTATTTTCGCACCCTTGGTTCCTTTGACCATGTTTTCACCCCTAACTACCTCCTATTTATGCTTATTTAATATATTGATTGCATAGCTTATTTAATTCATTAAATACACCAACTACCTAAACTATAACCTATTTAATAAATAAATTACACAATGTAATGTAATTAATTAAATAATTTTTAAAATTACATGTCAACACAATAAAATACGTATAATTCAACTCACATACATATTGCCTAGTATTTACTACCTTTATAACTTACAACTTACTAATTGATTAATTATCTAATCTAATTAATTAGTTTAACATAACATTATTTCATTCAACATAATGAAATACCTATTATTAATTAACCTACTTACATACTAATTAATACATATTACTTATTACCTAGCCTACTTAATTACTTAACTAATTAAAAAACATTATGACATATTAACATGATAAAATACCTACTATTTAACCACATACATATTACCTATTGCCTAACCCTATTTCTACCATTAATTGCCATGGGTTTTCTAAAATTTTCACAAACCCACCAAACCCTTTACATATTAAATGGTTATGTAACCAAAAAGGAGGAACACCCAGAATGCTTCCAGGCGCCCTGTCTGACCCCACCCCTTGAGGACCCAGTTCGTCCTCTCAGAGGTACAGTCTGTCTGCTATTTCCCTGACTCACTACAGCTCGATGGCTGCTGTGCCGGAC
>Ga0209208_10005425_pt1 | contig 17779 bp, 16 predicted proteins | sample S1TSphfallax_3_FD_187694 | JGI IMG/M metagenome (GOLD analysis project Ga0209208, IMG submission 187694) | Host-associated microbial communities from peat moss isolated from Minnesota, USA - S1T2_Fd - Sphagnum fallax MG (SPAdes) (version 2) | ecosystem: Host-associated > Plants > Peat moss >... | reverse complement strand
AAAGTTTGGTGTGGCCTTTTTAATATGTAAGGTGCCATTGACTACATGCATATATCAATTGTGAAACCTTCTTCATTTCCTAAATATTATTATTATCACAAGTTAAGGGGTTATACTATAGTGGCACAATTATTTGTAGATTGTTAAAAAAGGTTTATTGATGTGGGATTTCTATGAACTATAAACAATTTGAAGGTGTTGTGCAAATATGCACCATATAGAAATGTTGAGCACCATGGTTTCTTTGTAGCTAGCAATACAACTTCTCAACATAATTTTCCACCATACCTTATGGGTGAAAAAACTTATCCATTAATTACATGGATCATAGGAAGAAGGGCAACATATTGTTTTGGAACTCTTGCGCAACATGACACACAAATGGGGTCAATATGTTGGAAAATGCTTTTGGGATTAAAAAAAAAAAAACTTCAAAGAATTTTTGACCAAAACTAATTTACATGTGTCTTTTGTGTTTGGTGTTTTTACCATTTGTTGTTTGTTACATAATCTGTTACGATTGCAAAATGAAATTAACATTGATAGAGTAATAAAGATATTTGATGTGAAGTTGCAATAAAATCTAAAATTGGAAATGGCACAAAGAAACATTTATACAACAAGAAAACAAATATCACACGTAATTGAAGGGCTCGAGCGATTTGGTGAGGTAATGTGCAAAAAGCTAAACATTTATCTAGAAGGCAGAGTTGTCACATGATGACATCAACTATGGCAAATATAAATTCAAATTTTTAGCTTATATATATATATATATAAATATTCAGAATTAAATCATCATTGTTGGATTTTACTATAAGTCACTTGTGTTTTTTGCATTATTTACAATATTGTATACATCGTTCATTCATTATGCATATTGTTTGTTGTTTTCATTAATACAACCTTATTTTGGCAAGACAATTTCCTTACCTTGATCATTTATAAATATCATGTTCATGCCATTAATAAGGCTTGTAATTGCCTTCACCATGTTCATTAGAGTTTCATTTGTGAACTTGTCTTTACTTTTTAAATAGTCCAGCTGATTGTCAAAAATTGACTTTTAGGTTTTTGATTTTTCCTCCTCCATAGCCATTTTCATCTCATTCATGCAAGAACATATGATCAATGAACTTCATTAATAGTGGTGTGCCATGTTTTGTTGCTTTAACCATGCTTTTATATGTAGGAAAGTAGCTAAGTTTAATACTAGTGTTACCAACACTTTATGATGGGTGAATGCAAGTTATAGTGGTTCATTTTTGGTGCCACAATGGCAATTTTTACATGGTGTTTTGTGTTAAATGCTTATGGTGAATAATTTAATTTTAAACTAACAACTTAATTCTGAAGACATTTTCATAATTATTTTTTGAAAATAATACATTCATTATCAATAGTGGACTTTTGAAGTAAAAAATATGGATCAGTCAATTGGTTGGATTGTTAAAAAATTCAAAAATTCATATTGAATTTCACTCCAAATTGTTTTAGGGATTAAAAACAAGTTGAAAAATGAAATGAAAAAGTTAAGTGTGAATTTAAAATAAAATAATAAATAAATAAATAATAAATAAAAACTTTAACCAAATGGTAGTTATGATCTTTTGAAGGATCAGAATTGAACCTTATTTTCAAAAGTCCTTTTGAAATGAATTCTTTGCGTTTTTCAAAATTTCTATGCCCAATGGGTGCATAATTAAAATTTTAAATGGGTTATTATTTTATGTGGACTTTATGAGTTTTTCTTTTAGGATTCCAAAGTGATTTCACCATACCAACAAACAAAAACATTTTTCAATATGGATTTTCACTTAGTTTTGAAAGGTTTCATAAGTGAGTGAACATGTAGTAATAAAGGATTTTAGTATTGAAATCCTAGAATTTAAAACCATATCCATATGGATAATATATAAAAACATGTTAGGGATTCTTGAAAGTTTTACATCTTCCTAAAATGAACCATGATAATTTGCATTCACCTTGATCTTGATCCATTCCCTATTCCTTTACTGATTAAATTTGGGGCTTTTGCATTGGGGTCTTCACTCCATTGTGCATTGAGATTTTCACTATTGTATGCATTAAGTTTTTCATAGTTGTTTGCAGGGGAATGTTCATTATTTTTTGACATTGGAATTTGCATTAGACTTTACATGGGGATGTTGCCAAAGTCAATGGTAGTTTCATTCATGGCCTTAATCATGGCAATTGTGGAAAAAATTGAATGCTGAAGAGTTACTTTGGATTTAGGACTTGAAACTTCTTTCATGAATGCCTAATTGTTGTTAATGAATCCTATATTTGGATTTTGAAGGTTGTTTGCATCTTGCATGATATCATAAATGTGTGGTGGATTGAACACATGTCTTTTTCCCATGAATTCTAACATCATCTTGAAATGGGCCTTGTTGTAAAGTTGAGGAAAATGTTATGCTACATCATTTTGTGGGTTCATTGCTTAGTAATTTTCATTCCATTTTGTTCTTGACAAATCATCAAATATTTTCTTAAAATTTGTGGAGATGGCTCCCCATTTATTTGGGTGAAATTATAATCAAATGAGCCAATAATGACAAAGGATTCAAAGATTATAGTTTTTTTTTGGTCATTTTCACTTTCTCACAAAATTTTTTTTTTGGATGAATGATTTTTAATATGTTATTAAAAATACATATAATTTCCTTGATACATCACATTTTTTGTATAACTTTTGATGAATAATTTTTTTAAAAAAAATTACATATTCTACCAAATTTTATGTTTTGTTTTGAAAAATTATCTTAATTTCAAATTGTCTAAATATATGCTAATTATTTTATGATTTTTTTTCTTGTATCATAAAGTTACTATTTTTTATGTTTCATGAACATTACACCCCATTTACATGTGGTAAACAATTCTTGAAATTAAATTTTTTTCTTTAATAAAATTTTAATTGTTAAAAAATTCAAATTCCACAAATTTCAAATTGTGAGTGTTTTTTTAATGTGGGCAATCAATTAACATCATCTCAATTTTATTTTTTTTCATCAAAATTAGATTATTAAGAGAGTCTTTAGCTTAGTAATTTACAAATTTGACTGTTTTTTTATGCAATTGTTGTTCAAGTTCAAAGGTCATTTGTTGAAACCAAAACTCAAAATATATATTTTTGAATTCTTATTTTGAATTTTTCAACATTCACACAAGTGATTTAGCACGACTTCCCATGATTACGATGGCATTAAAGTGGTACCCCAAAAATATATCTAACAAAATTATAGTTTTGAAAGAATTTTGGTGATCGTTCGACATGGTTTTTGGATTGTTTGATTGTGAATGCACTTACCTTTATAAACAAGGCCATTTTTCATGTGGTAAGAGAATCTAACACTTATAACAATTGCAAAGATTTTTTCCATTTGGTTATAATTGTTTTGAACCAATTTTTCAAGTCAACCTTGTCTAAAGTTACAATGTGTTAATTTGGTTTTGCCTTCATGAGTGTTGTAACCTGTCCATGCTCCCTATTAAGCTACCTAGGTTTCTTTAACTTCACTTCAATTGATGGATATGAATTTGTTTTCTTTTTTATTCTATTTTTTGTTTTTGGTGGGATCTTTCACTATTGATGACAAACACATTTGCATTGAATTCAAGATTTAGGTTTTCTAACACAATTCTTTCTATTATTTTTTGTGCACCACATTTTGAGTATGAATTGCAATTGAATTTTCTAGGTTTGTGTTTTTACCTCCTTCATTGGTTAGTTGGTCATTGTAGTTGTCCATGGTGGTGTTAGATCTTTTTTCCCCTTTTGCAATAGCCAAATTTCTGTGATGCTATTTATTTCTACATTGGAGGAACTCTCTTTTTGGGCATAGCTATTGGTGTTGAATGCCGTTGTTGGTGCTATATTTGAACATCATCATTGGTGCTATCATGAAATATTATTGTTGGCATTATTGTTGAGCATGGTGATATGGGTGAAAACACATTATGGGGGGTTGCTTTGGGCAAGAAAATGAATTATTTTTTTGGTAAATTTTGTATTATTTTGGGATAGTTTTCTTTGATTTCATCTAGCATTTTGATAAACATATGAAATACATTTTGATAAAAAGGCCTCCAACATAATTTTTGTGTAGGCACCTAAGTCAAATTATTCAATTGTAATTGAAATGGTACAATCAACTCATATTAAATGTATGATTATGTATTCCATCAAGTTTTGCAATTATTTGAATCATTTAAAAAAAAATCTTCATTTTGCAATATATTGTTATTGTTTTATTTTCTCACAAATATTTTTTTAATCATTTAATATTAATAAAAAATGTAATTTTCTTTGACAATTGCATTGTTTGGTAATTGAACTACCTTTAAGTCTAATTTATAAAAGCTTTGTTAAATATCAACTTGGTGGAAGTTAAAAGTTACATTATTTCAAAAAACTATATTTGTGGCAACATTTTTTGACCAATAGTGTGCTTGCACCCCTATTTTAGTTGAGTGGCATTGTTGGTGATATTATAAGACATTGTTATTGGCACTATTGTTGGACATGGTGATGTTCTTGAATGTCATTGTTGAACATGGCAAAGGGTTGCTACTCTTTGGGCATGTTTTCAAAAGTGGTAGGGAATGGATGGGTGGTGATGGTGGATTTGAAGGTTGGGGTCGATGGTGATTAGTTAACATCAACTTATTTGCCCATTTATGGGCCACGTACATAAAATTACATTATACATATTATATCTACCTTTTAAAAAGATTTAATAGCAAGTAACATTTTGCTTAACATTGGCATAACATTTCATGCCACATAGGATGTCACTTCAACATTTGTGTTACATCAAATTTCATGTGTAAATGGTCAAATAGGAAAATATATATTCAAAAGCCTGCCTTGTTTTGATGACTAATATGAACTCATTGCCTAAATATGGCAATATGAAATTCTTTTTTCTCAAAATATGATGACTTTTCTATTTTGTAGAAAACAATTGTACAATTTGCACTCCATTTTTTTTATCACCACAATGCCTTTTTAAAAACAAGAAAAAGAAAAAGAAAAAGAATTGGTATTAAAGAATGGTATTAGAGCAATCACATGGATCTATGTTGGGACTTAAGAATGATCAATCTTTAGCCCAAATGCAGAGAACAAATCCCTCAACTTGCATAAATGAATTGCTTCGAAAGAAAGAAAACTATCACATCTTTTTTCTTGGAGCTTTTATATTTTGAAGTTTGGTTTAAATGAAATATAATGTTTATTTATGAAATGAAAGGATATGAAGGAACCTTGGTTTCCTTTTTTAATTTGTTCTTTCTTTTCAAATGGGAAAGTGATGTGTGAAGTTCCAAGTTTTTTCTTCACATCCCCATTTATTGAGACAATGTATGTCAATGCATTTTATAATAATTTCTTGGGCTAAAATAAATGTATGTGTCCTTTTGATCATTAAAAATTTCACTAGAGCAAATATACATGTTTTTGGTGAGTTCCCCATTCGGTGTACAACCCACATAAAAATCAAGCTTTAGATTCATGGGTGATCTTAGCCCCAAAACATTTAAGTTGCATCTCTTGGGTGGAATTTAGTTATGCAATTTATTTATGTGTTAGTAGGGATTTATTAAAAAATTGACTTTCATAGTCTTGGACCTTATCTAGGCTATATATCCCTTCGTACCATCTTTGAATTAATATAAACCAAGACCAAATTGGTATAAAGAACATCTAATATTAAACCAACACCACCTCTTCACGCAATTGCTAAATTATTATTCAAAGGTTGACTAAATAAGATATCCCTTTTAGTCATGTGGTTAATTTTAACTTGTGATGCAATAATATATAACATAATTTAAGATATTAGGCTCTATGTTGAGTAGGTGGAACCAAACTAAATTTCAAACCCCATTGGGTTTGAAATTTATTGAAAAACATTAGAACCAATGGATCATGAACTTGCTTCCAAAGTTCATCCTAGGTTTCATGAATTAAAAACAATAGGCCAAAATCAAAACTATAGATTCTTTTCAAATAAAAGACTAGAAATCCTACAACCAAAAGTTATTTTTAAACTCAAAAACCAACCAATACTTGTTACAACTATTTTTGGCACATATATTCAAATGAATATATTAACCACTTAAGGATAAATGCATTATTTTGCACGCAATAAAGTTATTTGCAAAATCATCAAAACTTAATAGCAAAACCTAGGAACTATTTAGGGAGGCACCTAAAGATATACTTAGGTTATGGGATACCCAGCACTATTTCTAAGAGGCTACTTAGGGCCGACATAGGGAATCCAAGGAAACACTTCAAAACCTACCTAGGTTATAGGATATTTTAAAGGCTATTTTAAATGACTACATAGAGCCTACTTAGGGGGTTACCTAGGGATATCAAAAGTTTACATAGAGACTAGATAAGGCCTACTTAAAAGGCTCCTTAGGGAGACACCTATGGGCCCACTTCTGTTATGAAATATCTTAGGGCTATTTAGGGGACTACCCAAGGGCCTCCCTAGATTTTAGGATACCTAAAGGTTACTTAAAAAGTTACATAGAACTTACTTTTGGGGTTAGGGGTTGCTTAGGTTAAGGAATACCTCAAGTATATATTTTATATTGCACCCCATTTTTTAACACTGGGCATATGAAAATGTTCAACTATGTGAACAGAACCAATACAAGGTCAAGAAGAAAGAAAGGACATAAAATAGGTTGATATATGAACAGACCAAGGGACATAAAAATATTACACATTTGGGAAGAAGACCACAACAAAAATTGGATTACATAGAAAAGCTTTCAATACCCAGGCAAGTATGCAGTTCATATCAAGTTCCTAAACTAAAAAAGGCTTGTTGGGGCATCATCACAAGCAAATGAAGTACCTGGGAGAAAAGAAAGTCCTTGAGAATGTACAAAGTTTGGAGTCTGTTTGGCTTGTGGTCTCATTCATTTGGTGCACACATTCAAATTGTGCTCAACCTCCATGTGAGCCTTTTGGAGTATCTCCACTACTGAAATTGCTGAGATGCTCTACCAAATCGATTAGAGTGACCATCTTCAAGAAGAGGTTCATGTTCATGTCTAGTTGAATCTACTTCATCAATACTGGCTGATTAGATTATTAGTGGAGAATGTGAATTAGTAGTATAAGTAGAAGTAACAGCATTCACATATACATGACTGGTCTGACTGTGCTTGCAGAAAGCGAGACTTGCTTGTCAAATGTTAGGGACTTGCTTGTCTCCCCCTAACATACCCAAATTTATTCAATGTGACAACACTACAGTTGAACAACAATTTCTGAAGTATTTTATTAGTGCCATTCACTTGTGCCAGAATCCAAACCATCACAAAACAGAGGCACAAGTCAAGCTGTAACACTGTGCAGCATACTTTCTCATGTGAGAGAACATGGTACAGTACATCAGTTTGTGATTATGGCCAACTACATCAATCTGCTTGCCTAACTAATTTCATTCCTCTTCTTTGGAAGCAGTCATGGTTATGCTATATGTCAAAATTTTGATCACCAGCCCACACAAAATGTGCTCAACAACGAACCCCCCTTGTGTAGTCTAAGTGTTTGATTAAGTATAATCCTTCTCTTCACAACCACATTCTCCACCATGGATAAACCCAGAATTACAATTTGTTCACAAAATACTACATATGCCATCTCCATTCAATTGCTTTGCTATGGAAGGGAAATCCAAGCCGAAGAGCTCACTGCACATTCTGCCAAAGACAGAGCAGATTTACTCTTCGCAGATTTACTCTTCTCAAAAATCAAGAGTAAGAGAAAAGGTGGGAGAAACACACAAGCTTGAAAAACACAATATATATAAAAATCCTCTTGCTAAATTGAACATTTGTTTTTGTTTTCTGTCCATGGAGTAACATCAATGGAAACTACTAATGCAGGTTAACAAACCCACAAACGGGTTTTTCAATTGGAGTAGCTAACACTACTACTTCTACCACTGCAGGTCAACAAACCCCCAATTGATCTACGTACTGGTACGTCATGGCAAACAATTCATCCTTGCAACCATATTGTTGCAAACTATGAACTGCCAAGGCTGGCCAGCCCTGGGAGCTAGGTAGGAGCCTCACTTTGTCTCAATAGTACAAGCTTGGTAATTTTTAAGAAATATACAAAAAACCCTAACTATCTAGGCTTTATACTAATGGACAATCAATCATCAAGGATCGAGGCGATGGTAAGTCCATGATGAAATTTCATACCCATCTATACTAATGGACAATATATCCTGAAGGATCTAAGCTCCGGTGAATCCACAAGAAGTCCATGATGAAACTTCATACAAACTTCAGCACAAGCATCCCATGGTGAGTCCATGTGAGTCCCATGAAGAGTTCGTGATACCAAAAGCTTCATACCTTGACACCACAAGAACACCCTGAGACCAATTCATTGGAAAAAAACAGAAGCTTCTTTTGCAACCCCTCACACTTCCATACACAAACCAACCCCACAGTAGTATCAAATTACATGATGACAAAACTCCCTTCTTCTCCTTCTTCTTCTGCTGCTTGTGATTGTAAAGTTTGTTTCTGTTTTCTTTCTTTCCTCTCTGCGGGCGAGTTGTTTTCAGTACTCAGCAGCAAGGTGTTTCATGTAGTGAGGGTTTGTAACAGGCAATTTAGAAAAGGAGACCTGGGAGTGAAAGGCAGGTCGTTGTGAATGGTGAGAGACGTAGTGAGAATCTCCGCGGCCGTTAACATAAGGTGATGATGTAGTGTGGTAGCGATCGTCCATGGAGATGTACTCAGCATCGTGGTGTCGATGTTTGTTAAAGGATGGCATGCGTCGCACTCCATAGAAATCTCTTTGTGAAGGATGATGCGCGGGTTCAACCCTGCTGAACTCATGTCTGTATCCATCTGTTCTGTGCTCGAAATCGTCATGTCGTAGTCGGGGTATCTCATGATCTTGGTATCGTACTACCTTGGCAAAAGAAGGTTGTCTTCCCAACCGTCTACCAAAAGAGTTGGAGCGTGTTAAGCCCGCACCATCAGAGCTTCCATGTACATATCCTTGTCCTGTGTAGGTGGTAGTGCCGGTGCTGACTGGTGCACTGTGTGGGATCATTCCGCTTATGTAAGTACCTGAAGAGAAGAACTTCGATTTCTTCTTCACTTTTTTCACTTTCTTGAGAGCAAGAAGAGGATCTACATGGCCTATTACTGTCACTTTCTGACTGGACTGATCGGTTATGACGTTGCGCACTCCGCTCAGCTCCTCCAGCTCTTCTTTCACTTTCTCCTCACACTTGGCGCAGCACATGGGAACCGTGAGCTCAAGAACCGGCAAGTTGCCATAAGGATTTTGCTGCTGACCCGCGTAATGTTTTGAACTTCCGCGAGAATCAGTTGGTATGTACTGCGCTTGGCTGACATGATATCTCGGTTCCTCCTTCCCTTGAAACATCTGCTACACAGCAAAGAAGAAAACAATTGAGCTTCACCTAATGATCAGCAAGTTCCACACAGCTCCCAAAACCTCTTCGAAAATATCAATCTCCAATATCTAGCAATGAGTCCAAGGCCAACGAGATGATCATGATTAGCAAAAAGAAAAAGAATCCAGACTCACCTCTCGTATCCGGCTGGCCATGCTGTAGTGTTCTTTCTGCGAGTCCTTTCAAGACTTCCAAAATTCCCCCGCGCGGTTTAAGCTATCAAGTTAAGGCAGACTATGTGCAGCCCCTGCTACTCTGTTACAAAGCTACTGGCCCCAAAAACTTGCCAAAAAAATCGTTATGCACAGCACCACCACCACAATAACAACAACAAACAAAACTGAAATTACAGTGCTCAAAAATAATTCCTCCTTCAAAAGACTAACAAAATTAACTGGGCAAACTGGACCAAGCTCCTTCGTTTTATAATCTCCCAAGAACAAGACTTATAAAGCTCTTCTTCTGACTGACTGATCTACAGCTACTGCTGCTGCTGCCGCAAAAAAGAGTAGTATATTTCTTAACTCCCACGCAAAATCGGAATCAACCAGGAGAGCTACGAGAGACTATGACTTCCAACGCATGCTCCAGACTTGAAGACAATGATGATAATAAATGGTTTACCGATACTAGTACAAGTAGTCGTCCGCCGCAACCGCCCTCTAAAGCTGCGAAGTGTTGCTGGCCTCGTGTACGGAAGAAGACGAAGAAGAAGAAGAAGACAGTAACAACAGAAGTAGCCTAGCAACAGCAGGTCAGGGGTGGTGGGTGCCCAGAAGACGCGTGCGACGCCGCCAGGTGGGTAGCCCTGCAACTGACGCGTGCGACGCCAGCGTCACAAGCAAACCTCCTTTCTAGCATAATATCTCCTCTTCCTTGTTTACCTTATTTGCAAAAAAAATTTCTGGCAAATTCCTCTTTTCTTCTTTCACACCGCCTTCCTCCCTCCCTCCCTCGCACCCCCAACCTCTCTTCCTTAACCCTCTAACATGTACTATGGTTAGATCTACTTGGTGCCACATGGCCATCTTTGGCCACCACCAACCTCTCTTCCTTCTCCTTCCCATAACCTCTAAAATCTAGTATGGTTAGATCTACTTGGTGCCACATGGCCATGCTTGGCTTGAATGAAAATGTCATAAAGTGGTGTTTTCTTCCACTGTTGTACTTGCTTGATTTGGTTTAATTGTGATGTGGCTGCTGACTCCTCCTTGGCCTCGTCTACCCGGCCAGGCCTCAATAGAGCCCATTCCACCTAGGAAAAGTGATGAGCATAGTAGAGTGAGCTGTCCTTCCATTAGGTGGTGGTAATGGGTTCATTCCAGGCCTTTTTCAAAGTGTAACTGGTTTTTTAATTATCATCAATTCACATTTCAAGTGCATTATTTACTAAATCATTGATTTGCGTTAGAACAAACATTCATAGCACCAAAAGCAAAGCCAATAAATGGTTTACCTGTCTTGCCTAACAAAACACCTCTCTATAAGTGCCTAAATTGGACATAGAAACTGGTTACATGCTCTGGAATGGGTCTTGTACAACCAATTCCACCTAAGAATGCAGCAAAGCCTGGTAGGATGAGTTACCATTTTGTTTTGGACTTGCCATGTGCTTATAGGTGACAATGGTTTCTTCCAAGGCATGTTCCAGAGTGTAACTGGTATTTCTACCATTCATTCACATTTTGTATTGGCCTCGCCTGTTCCCCACCATAACTGGCTTTCCCTGCCATTGATTCACATTTTGTTGTATCAGCCTCACCAAGTGTGTAAAGGGGATAATGAATGGCCTCTTCGGAGGTCCATTCAAAAGCATATCTGATTTCCCCCACTGTTGATTCACATTTCAAGCATGTTCTCCAGCACCGACCCACCACACTACAACTAAAGGTGACAGCACCAAAACTGAAACCATTGGATGACCGCATGTCCCACATCATGAAAAGCTTTAAAAAAGTGTCTGAATAGAACACCCAAACTGGTTAGATATTAAAGTTATCCGTAAAGTAAGACAAACACAGCACCAGAACCATGAGTTTCGTCATACACGGTGAGATTCATAAAAAAACCTGCAAAAAAGTAAATTAGCACTCAGAAAACCATCAATTTTGGTGGTAAATTGAGTTTCATTCATTCTTTCCTTTTTCCTGAGCGCCTCCACTGCTGCTACGTATATTTTCACTGCTCTCACCTGTACAACTACTATAATTAGTCTCCAAGCTTGTGCATTAAAATGTTGAGTTTCAGCATTTCATACTGAGATTTAATAAAATGTCCTTACTTTGCGGAACCAGCTGAAGGAGGGGATAGGGGGTGAAAGGAGGCCCAAAGACAGGGTGAAGACAGGGTTACTTTGGGGATAACTCTATTAGGTGATGGCTATTGCAAGGAATAGGCCATGCAGTGGTTGGCTATGGTCAGGGTCTACCAATAGCCAGGTGGCCAAGAGTCAGGTTTCAGCAAATGGTATTTATACCATGAGCTGAGTCTGGCTGATGGCCATTTTCTGAAGTGGCAGAGAATGCATGCAATTGACCCAAAGAAACCAAGGGTGAAGGGTTTAATCTCACCAATGGCCTTTATCTGATGGGTGGCCATGAGCTGGGTCTGACCAGTGGCCCTCACATGATGTGGCACTTGCCAGAGGTTCTGCTGCGCCATTAGGGACTTTGTGAACTATTTGCTAGTAGAGCTCACAATGTTTTAAATGCCAGTGGCATGCACTTGACCCTAAGAAGCTGAGGGTGAAGGGTGGAATTTCTCCTAAATGATATATGTTTACATAGGGTATTTGCTCCCCACAGCTGATTATGAGGTTTTTAGGGTACCACACCCAAAGTCAATTCTAGGGTTTTTGGGTTTTGGCTGTGTTGAAGGTCATTAGTAAACCTTCAATTGTGAGCTTCCAAAATTGAGGACGTGTTGTGCACATGGAGTATTACCATGCAAACAAGAAAAGCATGGGAAAAATGTGAGTGCATGTATGGCCCCACTTTGCACAAGGAGTTGAGGTCAAAGTTTAACCCAAATGAAGCAATCCTATTGATGCAGCCACTGAAATTAGTCCCAAGGGCTTTACACTAAGAGTCAAGGCCAAACTATAACATAATATTTCAATTCACCACCGTTTGGGCCCTGTGATGGCTTCAAGGGTGAAAAAGGATAACCTATTAACTTGGGAAGCCAATTCCCAACCCTTGGGTCTAATGTTGTAACAATAAAGTATTACTTATTCCTAGAAATCTACACCTTGTGATCCAATTAAACTCTGCAACCCCCCTATAGTTAGTGTCTTTCCATTTTATCCCATCTTTATATTGCCCTTTGTCTATTGATATCTCTTATGAAAACAAGAGAGAGAGAAAATAGGAGAGCATACCAAACAAAACTTGGCTTGAACTTCTTGGCCTCAACCTTACACAAGAAATCCTAGAACTTCAAAAAAAAATCATCAATTTATTGGTAACTTGATGCCAAACAACAGGCCAAAAATGTTCAAAATTTCCCCTTGTTGGCCTCAAGATTTATTGGCCTTGACTCCTAGTCTACAGGGGGCCTAAGAGGATGGGGGAAATTGTCAGCAAAGTAGACATTCATGCATGTGTTTGGCCCCATACGGAACTCTGTACCTATCCCTCAAAAGAGAGATGAAAAACTTCGGATGTGAGTTTGGTTCAAAGCAATAAAGGCTTTCAAATATCATTAAAAAATTCTTCCATGTATTCAAGGTTTAGTTTCAAATAACTACTTAGAAGTTCAATTGTCATTGGACCAACCTTGTCCATTTTATTTTGTCCAACCTTGAAACCTTTACCCTGTCAGGTTTCAAGTCTGAAAAAATGGATGAGGATTCTCCAAACTTTGAACAAGCCATTATACCATCCATTATCCACCATATATGTTCCCACTTCTTATATCTACTCCTTGTGATCCCATTGCTGTCATCGCACTATTGTATCTTAAAGAAGAAATGGGTGGCACATCAGCACCAACACAAATCCATGAAAACAATTCTTTGTTAGGTAATAATGCATTGCAATTCATGGGTGAATCCACAATATGTGCCCATTCTATTAAATAGCTTGCTTTTATTGAATGACTAAATTGTCATGATACAACTAACTTAATGCAAACGAATGATTATTATATTTTCTGAAATAGTTATAATCTTTGAAGAGAAACAATGTGTTGCATGAATTCCAACATAAAACCTTGAAATTTTGTTAGCAAGAACATGCACAATAAACACAAAAACATAACAAAGCGGAACAATGTTTGAAACCAAAAACATCAAACTAATAGACTTTGTTGTTGGGAATCATGGCCATCTTGTCAGTGACCTTGAGCTTCAACTCACTTGCTATCTCATGCTTAATGTTACCCATTAGAGCATCCCCAGTGGTGGTCAGTATGTGAACCTGCACATTAAAAATGGAAGTAGAAAAGTCAAAATCTGCTGGTTTGAGGCCATGCCTTTTTGTCAAGTTTGCTGAACCTGCCTGAGAATACGCTGGGAGAACCCCATGAGGGGAGGGGCGAAAACAGACCCCTTTGATTTGGGTCCACAGAATGGGGCTCACCATTTCTCCCAAAAATCTCATGATGTAACTGTGTCTTAACAAATTGTTCTTCCATTTTAAGTTGTGTGCCAAGATGTCTTGTGTGTCTACCTTGTTTCAAGGAGTGCCAGGTGGCCTGAACCTGCCTGAGAAGACTGTAATAGGTACTAGAGTCTTGTCTGGGATGGGAAAAAAATACGAAGATCTGGTCCTGGTTTATGATTGGTCAATCATAATGATTGGTCCAGGTGGTTTGCTATTAGAAGATCTTTCACCTATTTGCAATCCGAGATTTAGTTTTTTGAGTAGGGTTGTGAAAAAGGAAAACCCTAAACTTGGATGTGAGAAATATTTTTGCAGGGTCACATACTAAGCACCTAGTTCTGGCCAGGGGTCAATCGACGTGTGATTGAAAAGTATCTCTGTACTGCATATAACCTTGAAAGAAGGTAGAGAGATGGTGGTGCCTTCAGTGAGATAGCAAGCAATACCACCTCCACATGGCAGTCCTTGTATGGTCGAGTGATATGCTATTCATACAAAATGTACTTGGTAAACTAATTCATAAAGAAGTACCTATTTTAGCACTTTACTAAAGTTTTTATTCCACAAAGTGTGTCACAACAAACCCAAAGATTCTAAAACCCAAAGGTCCATGAGGTGAACTGTGGGGCTTTCAAACCACATCAAGATAGCATTGTGAAAAGCTAGGAAAGTGGTTATAGCTTCATTGATTTGTGATTTGTTAGTGATCAAACATCAAGTCACACCTTGGGTTTATAGGCTTTGGAACATTCATGAGGTGGTGGAGGTAAGGGCCCAGTGAGGAAAGTATGGGAATCATCTTTGTAAAGATCAAAAGGGGGATTAGAGTGTCTACTGAACAGTAGGACTTTGTTGGAGGAAAAGATCTCAAATCCATGTAAGATTTTGGGGTAACTTTTGGAATGACATGTTGATCTGGTTGGAGTTGTAATGGCAGCCATACACAAAGGATGTGATTTACAAGTAAATTTGACAACTTGATCATGTTGTTGGCTTTTGTGCTCACAAAGGGGTCTGCTGGCCATTGGTACCTGTGTTCTATATTTGCTTATTTGATAACCATATTGGGTTGAAAATTAGCTCCAGTTGTGCTCTCATCTCTTGTCATTGTTGGGACCAACTTCACCATGTTTGTAGACTTTTAATTATCTTTGACTACAATTGTGTCATTAAGTTTCTTCTCTTGCAATCCTTCCACCCAATTACATGTCAATATAGCCCATTTACTATCTTCAATGGCAATCCCCCCTTCCCCAGGCTTTAGGTGAACTGGCACCTACACTGGTATCTTCACCTTCCCGAATGAGGCCTTGCAGTGGCCATATTTCACACTGGAAATGTTAAAATTTGACTCAAAGACCCTAATTTTGTCTTGGGATGGGATATCTACGATGGAAACCAGATACACTCACGACACTGGCTCAGACCAAGAAACAGATTAAATAGGAAATGGGCAAGGATATTGTGTTTAGATTCATTATAGAGTATAGTAGCTCAATGCATTTTGGACCCTACATAATAGGTCTATTTTTATACGAGGATTTTTGAAAGATGATATTTTGGCTTGTGTTGAAACTTGAGATTAGTTATAGAGTTACAATATCTGAAGGATTTTGATTTCTTTTAGAGGATTTTTTTGTTGAAGATTATATTTTTCCATGATGAAATATTTGAGTTTCCACAATTCTTCTTTTACCTTAAGATACTTTTTAATGTGAATGGCAAGGCCACAGTGTGACACACCCCTTGTTTGTGAAGGACACAAGACACTCTAAAGTAAAGCTCACCTGATGCCTTTTGCGTGTGGTCCAGCTTGCTTCTCGGTGATTTCTTATGTCAGAGTCACATTGGATCCATATCTTATTCACATTTTTTTAGAAGAAGTGTAGGGTTGGCTTGATTCAGGAACTAGTGTCTTATTTTAGGATTATAATATTAGTTAGGATCAGAGCAAGGGGACAACATTTTGTTTTTTTTAGCCTTTCATTGAGGATGGGCAAGCCATAATGATCAATCAATGTTGTTTTATGGGTAGTTGTTGTGGGCCCATTTTGTTGTGGGTTTATATTAATCATCAGATTCAAAATTGTGACTATGTTGTCAACATTAGGCTCTCCAAACCAACAAGATATGGTTTTAAGTCAAGATTGGGTTGGAGGTTCCCAAGTTCCCAATCAATATTGACATAAACCCCCAACCATAACCTTCCCTCCCCTTCCCCTCCCCCCTCCACACCCGTTGTCTCAAAATAACTCAATGACCTTGACTAGGGTTAAAAGATGTTTCCTTTTAGACATAGTTTGTATGAGAAGAAAAATCACTAAGTGAGATGGTAAAAAAAGGGTACCCCAGGAGAGCCCAGGTATGTTGATTATTTTCTTGCTGTACCAAACCGACCACAAGATATTCAATTGGCTTAGGTGACATACCACACTGTCTCAACTTTGGTTGGACATGGGAACTTCCACAATGCAAGACGCGGCGTGTTGTGATACAATAGTCCCTCTACCATTATAAAAACAATTGTAGATCAAAAAGATCCCCACCCATACTGCGTGTGGGGTGTTCTTCTCAAGGGAGGATTTTTTAAGGATTTTTTAAAGGATTTTTTAAGAATTTTTTTTTTGTTTTTGGACATTATTATTTATTTCAACAACCTTACAAATGCCATGATGAAAAACTTCCGGGTGCTTGCACATTTCCCATCTGTTCAGTTCATACTTTGTCTGTTTGTAGACCAAAGTCATTGTACAGATTTTATTATTATTATTTATTATTATTATTATTTTGTTTTATTTCTATTTATAACCCTGCCAAAAAACTTCATAAAAAGAAAGCACCCAAGCAAGGGAGATTAAATTTCCTGGAAAGTTCAGATTCCGAGCCAGATATTACTGGAAAATGTTAAATCGGGGCCGAAGATTGTAAATGCAGTCAGTACTAAAACATTTAAATACATCTTCCGATATTACTTACGGTTGTTATCTCTGTATTATCATGATTCTTGGAAAAAGTCCCGGGATTGTGAGTAAGAATATTATACCATTTTTGCATTGTGTTGATATCTTTGATCAAAACGTGGTAATAAATTGTGAGAGCAAGTAAGTAACCGCGTTTTTGTATGGATATATTGTCACATGTGATCTGTGTTTTTCGTGTTGTCGCCCTGGGGCTAAAGGACAAATGAACTATAGTGGTGATGGATGGATGGATGAATTTGGAGGGCTGAGCATGTTGGATGTTTGCTTTGCTGTTGTGCTTCATGCTCTTCACATCTGTTCATAATGAACTATCTTAATTATGAGTCCTTATTGTGGGCTAAGTCAAGAGTGTTATCTGTTATGTACTATTATTGTTGTTGCTAGTAATTTCTTCTAACTTTCAGGTTTTGGGTTTTCTTGGGAAAATGCTTGTTTACAATATGTTTTTGGTAAATTTTCATTTTAAAAAAATGAAACTGAATCCTTGACTTCAAGGCCATATTGACTTCTTCTCTTCTTCTTGGTACACTAGGTATGCGGCTATTCTGAAATTTGTCAAAAACATCCATAGCCCATTTAATGGAAAATTTAGGGGGTTCCTTCTTTTTGGTTCCTTTCTTCTACCGTAACTAGCCTAGGGTCAGTTTCCACATTGACAATATATATATATATATATATATATATTTAAAAA
>Ga0209208_10005424_pt1 | contig 17780 bp, 11 predicted proteins | sample S1TSphfallax_3_FD_187694 | JGI IMG/M metagenome (GOLD analysis project Ga0209208, IMG submission 187694) | Host-associated microbial communities from peat moss isolated from Minnesota, USA - S1T2_Fd - Sphagnum fallax MG (SPAdes) (version 2) | ecosystem: Host-associated > Plants > Peat moss >... | reverse complement strand
TGATATGCCAAAAAAAAAAAAAAAACAAACAAACAAACAAACAAACACAGCTTAAGCTAGAGTTCCTAAATCTAATCCTAAGGAATTTTTTTAAATAATATTTCCCTAAGGTTAGGTGTACAAGTTTTTAAAAAGGGAATAAAATTAAAGAGCTTGATATGAATATTTGATGTTATTTTGCTATTTAATTATTTATGTATTTAAAAAAAATTATAAAAGAAACCAATCTTATGTGGAGAGAAATTTATAGATAAAGAAAGAGAAAAAATAAAAATCCACATAGTAAATGAAAAGTGGTTGGTATGTAGGTAGATGATGTTATTTTAAAATTTTATTTTAAAATAAAAAATTCATTAAAAATTATTTTCTAAGTATAGAAACCACATTGGTGTGCAGAGGAAAAAAAATACAAAGAAAGAAAAAATATTAACACTTTATTCAGCAGCTTTTTGGGGAGGCGTGTTTTTCTTTCACAAAAAAAATTGAAAAAATTTGGGTTTTTTTAGTGTAAATGCCAAGTTTTGGAATTTTTTGCCAAACTTTCGAAACTAGAAAATTAAACTTAAATTTTTTAAATTATATTTTTAAATATTTAAAAAAAAACCGCCCTGACACTAAGTTACCTATGAGCTGTTTTCACACCGTAAATTAATGTTTTGGTTCGCAGGTAGCGGTTTTCACACGGTAACGTGTATTTGTGTTCGCTGCGGCAGATCTTCCTTCCGCGGCTTTCTGTGCGGTTGCTGCAGGAGATGTACCGCGGATCTCTCTGCGGTCGCGTCCGGTCTGGTCGCGCGAGCGAGCGCGTGCATCGAGGGTCCGCGGTCTGTCTGCGGCACACAGATCGAGCTCCGCTCGTTAGCACAATTCCATTACACACCCACGTTTTCTTTTTCTGCTCTTTGTCTTTGGGTGTGTGTGTGTCGGACTGCTTGTATGTTCATGGATGATGGAGCCCCCATTCAAAGCCCGTCGTCCTCTTGACCCGTTTGTGCTTTCATGGTTTGCAAATTACGCAAACCACCATGCCTTGTAAGTGAAGAAGAAGAAGAAGAAGAAGAAAGAAGAAGAAGAGGATTGTTTCCATCTCTCCTGGCAATGTGTTGCCTCGACGACCTTGGGTCCCTGTAGAAATGGGTTAGCAAAGTTACACTACGCTAGTTTTGTGCGAGAAGGACTTTTCGTCTTTTTGCTGCTGCAGAGTTTGCTTCAATCTGAAGCTTTTTTTTTTTTTTTTTTTTTCCTCAGAAGTAGTTGGGAGAATTTCAAGGGTTTCTAGTTCTTCCCGCATCAGAGCAGCTACAAACACATCAGTCTGTAGTCTGTGTGCTCTTCTGCTGCTGTGTGCAAAAACCACTCTGCTGCCGCTGGAGAGTTTGTGGATTGGCGGGAGCATGTAGCTGCAGCTGAGAGAGGTGGGGAATTGAGATGGAAACGTCAGATCAAGCTGCTGTACCACCAGCGGCTGCGGCAGCTATGCAACAAGAAGAAGAAGAAAGCATGGCAGGCAACCGTGCAGTCGATGATGATGGAGGAACTGCATCATCATCGATGCAGCAGGAGCAGCAGGAGTCAGGTCATGGGCGGTTTCTTCCCTTCATGCTTCATGTAGGAGGAGCTTTGATCCTCACTTGGATTGCATCTGCCTTCTCCATCAACTCCATCTTCGTTGTGGTCATTAGCTTCATCTACTTGTATCAGGTGCTTCCTTTCTCTTCTCCATCTTCCTCTTCCTCTTCACAATCTCTTCTGATTCTCCCCAACCTCTCTCTCTCTCTCCACACACACAATCCAGCTTCCTGCACCATTTACTCTCTTCTCTTTCTTCCCCCCCACACACAATCCATGCTATTTTTGTCACCATTTCCCTTGCAAAACCCCAACTGTGGTGCATGACCAAAACCCTTGCTCTTTCAAATCTCTCTCTCTCTCTCCTTGGCCATGATTTTCTGGTTTCCTAACAATAAAGATTTTGACATTGTTGTGCACAAAAGCTGGAGAGCTAGTTGCAAGAAAGCTTGAAAGTGGACATGACCTTCATATTTTCATGAAGCTCAACCATTCCACTTCCGCAAGCTTGCAGAAAGAAAAAAGTTCCACAAAGGGCTTTGCTTGTGCCTATGGTTGGTTGGTTGGTGAAGCTCAACTAATCCACAGTTTCAGGCAGAAGTCAAATTTGTAGAATCTTCTTCTTTTCGGTGATGAGGAGCAAGAAAGAGCTTGCAAGAAATTAGCTTGAAATTTCTTCACGTGAACTCATACGCACCAGCTATGTTGTTGTTGGTGGTGAAGCTGATTGACTTCTCCACTCAAGCAGTTCAGGAAAAAGTTTAGAAGCCTGTTGGTGAGCAAGTACTGGCAATTGGGTTTTGCCTGGAGCTTGAAATTGAGTTTGATTTCATATTGATTTCATGGATTTCTTATGACAACTAGACCCCAGTAGTGTTGAGAGCTAGGGTTTAAGCTGTAGAGGGAGGGTGTGGGGCAAATGGACCTAGTTGTTCAAGCAGGCGGATGGATATTCATTGTTTGTCTCTGTTGGGTTGTCATCAACAACAGCCTCTTAAAATGATGGGTCCGGTGAGAGTGGGAATGCATTTGTGTGTTTCAAATTGGACCTTCCCAAAATACTTGTACTACTCGGATTTTGTGAGGAAAAAAGAGAGACATGTTTAGAGAGAGAAAATGACATGTAGACATGTTTTTGTGTGTGTGTAGAGAGAAAGAGAGAAATGGGGTGGAGAGATATGACAAGAAACTTGTTGGATGAGCATCATGGGTGTCTTTTGTTTGGAAATTGTTGAGCATTAGACTTAATACTAATTGTTGGGTGCAGGTAGAAAAGCAAGGACGTACTAGAGAGCATCGATGGATACGCCATGAAGAAAGAAGAAAGGCACACATGACAAGGGTAAAGCGAAAGAAAAAAAAAATCACCAACTTCAAGAAGAGAAGTCTGAATTCAGGGACACAGAATTTTATTTATTTTGTACTTAAATGGGTGGGGTGACTAGAGAGAGAGAGAGAGAGAGGATCAGTGGTGCTAGAGAGGACAAAGTATCAAAGTGCAGTCCAAATATTTTATTAGCTGGATTTTGCTGTGTTACCAAAATTTATTGGATAATAAAGAAGCTGTTTGTTTTGATCAAATGTGCAGCTTGATGATGGAGAGACAGTGCGATGGTTAAATCAAGCCATAGTGAGCATTTGGCCTGTATGTCTGGAGTCTTTTGCTTCGCAACAATTCTTAATGCCATTAGTCCCATGGTTTTTGGCTAAATACAAGCCCAGATTTGTGGTAAAACCCACCTTTCTGAAGCTTAAATCTCAATTAAATTTTTTTGCACATAAAACCCTTTAGATGCTGCTGCTCGCTGTTCAATTGATCTGCTTTCAGGTTTTGAGATGAAAAAATTTCAGCTGTGTTTATCATGATTTTTTTGAACAGGGACAAAATCTGTACTGTAAACCAGGTTGAGTCTTGGCTGATCACCTAGTGGGGTTGTGGGTAGAAAGAAGTCTTGTTGCAGAAACTTCATTTGGGAAATCGAGCACCAGTATTCACTCTCATACGGGCATTGGATCAGCAGCGTGAAGGTGATCAATTGGTACTCCCTGTTGTCTCTCTCAACTCTCTTCTCCAAATCCCAGAATATTGTTTTTGAGCTAAATTGCACCACGAAACTGCAAATTGTCCCCCCCCCCCCAGTCAATTGTAGTTATCAAAAAGCATGAAAATAGCAAAAATCCCACAAAGGAGCATTTGTCATAACCTGTGAGCTTCATGGGGTGGTGTGCAGATCATTGAGGCAGCAATGGAATTTGCATCTGGAGAAGACATGAGTGCTGAGATGTCAGTGACATTGCGTCGTCGTTATGGTGGTTTTCGCACCACTTTCTACATCTCAAAGTTACATATAGAGGGAAAGGTAAAACTATTTTCTGTGCATCTTTCATTCTTGTTGCAAAATCTTCATCAATTCATATCCCACACAGTTTCCCTCTAGTGTTTGTCTTGAAGTATAGCTGGCACTCGTGCTAAAACTTGAATTTTCTTTTACCAAATAATTTTTTTTGTTAACATGCTTTCATACTACCTATTAGATTTCTGGGTTTTCATTTTCTGAGGACATTTTTTGCTTTGTCTTTGTATTCTAGGTCAAAGTAGCTGTGAAATTTGTGAATGGGTGGCCGGTTTTGGGGCGCATCCGCTTTTGCTTTGCTCAGCTGCCATATGTCCAAATGACAGCCCGTCCTTTGTCTAAAGGTGGGATTGATGTTACTTACATTCCAGGGGCTGCAAGCTGGCTGGTAAATTACACACACTCTCCTTTCTTCCAAAAACTTGTCCATATGTACAAACTCATTCATGATAGTTCAGATTTTTGCATATATATATGTGCCATTTTTCAAAAATGAGTTTGAATTTAATTTTAAGAGAATATAGAAATTGTATCTTTTCTCCCACCAATAATAAAAATTCCTTCTATTGGGGTTTTGGGGGTTTTTTACAGGAAGCGACAATAGTGACTGCGCTGGAGCAGTCCCTTGTGGAAGTGAGTGCATTCAATTTTGATCTTTTTGTTTGCTCATCGTATATGAAATAATTTGGTAGATGGGGTTGAAGGCAAAGAAATTGATTGCACTAAAAATGGTCACGAAGACTGAAGTAAGGATCTACATTGCAGCCAAATCTGCTGGTTGTGGATATGGAGAAGATTGCAAACAATACTATGTTTTCAAACATGACATCAGAGCGGACGACAGCATTTGCACAAGGTAAATTTAGTCTCGTGTACTCTTCTATTCAGAGCAGTCTACTTAAACTATACTGCAAAGCATTGCAATACGTCTCAAGCAAATGATGCTGGGAGTTTCTCAAAGGATTATATACAAAATGATTATGATGCCGCCATGAGTTTCTCAAAATATGTGTAGAATTATGATTATGAGTACTTGTAAGCTCTTAGTACATAATGGAGTGAGTATACATCATGAGTATGGATTGATGACAATTGTTGCCACTTGCAGATGACAAGGCACCTGCAACTGCAATTCTACACCTCAACATCCTGGATGCAAAACAACTCCGAACTACAGACAAGAATGGTACATGAAACCTCTGACCTGATATATGCTCTGTTATGAAGCTTATTTTTGGACCCAATAGTATGTTTTCACTATTGAATGCAATTTGTTTTTTTAAATGTTAGCTATGGGTTTTTTTCATTTTGTTTGATTTGTCAAATTCATATTTTTGGCCCTGCTACTATATTTCACTATCAAATGCAATTTTTAAAATTTTAAAAAGTTAGCTTAGGGTTCAAGGCATTTTGTGTGAATTTTCAGATTCATTTTCAGACCCAATAATGTGTTTTCACTATTATATGAATTTGAAATTTTTATAATAGTTAGCCTAGGGTTTAAGGTTTTCTCATTTTGTGTCATTTGCCAGATCCATTTGTAACGATTACTCTTGGGCCAAGTAGCACAAAAACAATGGTGAAGAAGAAAAGTGCAAACCCCACATGGAATGAAAAGTTTCATTTGCCAATCTATAACTGGGATCACCCAAACATTCTCATCTTGCGTGTCCATGACAGGTATATATAGTCTTCCACAAATGAATGAGTGTTGTACATTATTGTTGCTAATTTTGTTGCTTAAAAATAAATGTTGGGTGTAATTTCAAGAAGTGTCTTATTTCATTGCCACTTAAGCCATGAAAAAAATCGACATAATACAAATAGTTTTTTTGGAGTGAATTTTGCACTCTTGATTAAATCTTGGCCTGTGGGTCATATATTTCTATCCTGATCTGGTTCACTTGCAACCTTGTGGAGCTAGATTTTATTTTGCAATCTACAGCTCAATTGGCATTCACACAACTGATCTTTTTTTATGTGTATGTTGGACTGGTGGTGCTCCTTAGTTGGTGCACAGTGCGTGTTAGTGATTATAGACATGGTGAATTGTGTGAAGAGACTTTTCCTCTTGAAATGCGAGTTAAGCATCAGACGAAAAAAGTTGGCCAGCTACGCTTTGCAATCCTTGTAGAGAATATTGCTCTATTTGAAGACAATCAAAGCAATCTTGCAGCCTCAGAGGTATGTATGAAGTGCTGTTACTAACTTCAGATAGAGATAATGGGGGGGGCGGGGGGGGGAAATCAATTTAAATTTAAATTTAAAGAAAATGGAAGAATTAAACTGGCATATGTGAGTTTTTTTTGCATTGGCTTTTTTGATGGTGTTGTTCAAAACACACAACATGAATTTCTGTTTGCGTCATCAGATTTATTTTCATGAATATGATTTAGGGTTTAGGGTTTAGGGCTAAACGATAAAAGCTAAGAATTTAGGGTGTAGGGTTCAATGATAAAGCTAAGAGGTTAGGGTTTAGGGTTCAATGATAGAGATATCATTATCATATATTTGGATTCTGAACTTAGATATGGTGTTTTTGGCTTGGGCAGCAGCTGGGGACTCAAGAACTGTACATGGATGGAAACACAGTGTCAACAGAATTCTCAACAGTATCAACTGATGCATTTGTAAAGAGACTGAAACCTGAGCTACCACCTGCTGCTAATAATGCTCATGGTGATCAGAGGCAAACAAAAGACAAGTTTTCTCACAGTAGGACTTCTTCAGCTGGTGGTCCAGAGACAACACAAAGTCTTGTGCCAGAAGTACAGCCACCACTGCATGAAGGTGAAGTGAGTGAAATCATTCATGTGGCGATTGGACCACCAGGTGCCTTCATGATTCTTCATCCAGGGAAAGCATCTCCGAAAAATTGGCCCACCACCCAGAAGTTAGGAAACGAAAGGAGGAGTAATTTACCAGAGAAAGTGAAAAATGAGCGAGAAGGAGTACGAAAATCAGGGATTTTGCAAATATTTCACCGGCGCAAAAGAAGTGGTGGAGGTTCTCAAGAGAGCCTTACAGCTATGGAGAAAGAGGGCGACCCATCAGTTGCAGGTAGTGTGGAGGATTCAGGAGAGCTTCTCCCACCATCTCTGCCTAAGAACAATGGACCAGTGAAGCTTATTTTAGAGCCTGGTGCTATTGCTACCTCCTCAATTGCACCAGATGAAGAACCACCACCAGCACTACTGCCATTCAAGATGTTTGTTCATCCGCAAACCTTGACACCGATTTTAAGCAGTCAGAAACACACAGATCCAGATGATGAGGATGATCAAACTCAAACTCTTGATCTGACTCCAAATGGCACAGATTTCACGGTACAAGATGATCCAAACAACAACTCTGAGTTGTTGCGAAACGGGTTGCCATCTGCCAAGAGAAAGAAAGGTGGGTGGTTAGGGAAAGTGACAAAGATGCACATTGGGTGGAAGAAGCAAAAATCATCACAATTGTTAGATCATGACGAAGATAAGGTTACATATTCAGAAGAGCTGTATTCAGATGGTGACAGAGAATCCAACTACGATTCAACTTTCACCATTGACAAAGATGAACTGCCAATCCACGAGGATGAGAAGAAAATTATCAATAGTGCAAAGTCCCAAAGAGGTTCATCACTGCGGAACATCTCACAGAGAACATGGGCAAAACTGGGCCTAGGTCCTAAGAAGCCCTTATAATTTTCAAGCACAAGGGTTTAGGATTAGCTGTTGTACTGTATTTACATATATACTTAGAAGTCTTCATACGCTCTCATCAAATTCAATTTCTTGGCTTCATTTAATTCACTGGATCTGTTCAAACATTCATCAAAGCTAACTGCAAAAAAATTGTATTCAAAATGAGCCCATGGTAGTAAAGCCATTGGGTTTGCTGTATGCCCCAATGCTGACTTGGTAGGGTTTAGGGTTTCGGTTGAAGGGGCAAATTGGTCTCTTATATAGGTTCAGATTTCAGGTTTACATTGAATGGAAGTTGCATGGCAAATGGGTTAGTTACAAAGATGCCCCAAGAGTGATGTATATAGGGTTTAACAATTCAGGGGCCCATATGTTCATTTTATAGGTCCACATTTCATGTTCAAGTTCTTGAATTGATGTTGTGTCACAAATGGGTTAGTCACAAATGGTGGTGGGTGGTGCCCCAAGAGTCACGATGTAATCAGTACTTAGTGGTAACCATTTTTTTGCATCTTTAATGGATTGGACATACCATGTTCTTGCATGTTGCAGCAAATTTCAAAGCTTATTGATATTAGCAAGCCTTATTGATATTTGACAAGGTTTTAACTTCTTTCTTGCTCAAAAAGAAAAGCAAATAGATGATACAATGAGAATAAAGAGAATATAGATCTTCAGTGAGAGCTTTCCACCCAACCTTGGGATTAAGTTGCTACAAACTTGAGATTCTCCTTTGAGCTTTGCGGATTTGATTTTTAACTCCTCAAAATTTCTAATAATAAACAACCAATATTGTCAAAATTGTCAAAACCCTAAATACCCATGTGCCAAAATTTCTAGACATTTCAAGGTATTAAAGCCTCGGTAGCAGATTGTCATTCTCATGTTCTTCACTAGAAGCCATTTCTCTGCTCACTACACCTTCTAGTCACAAACTCCTATTGTGTCGTATGATTTTTGCACACTTTTCCCTTCCAAAGTTGCTGAAGGTCTTTTGTTTCCTTCTCATCTTTGCCAGGCATTCAAATGTGCTTATGGGGATAGACTTGCTTTAAGCTACGAAGGTGGTGGTTTATGTGATCTCCAATTTGAAACATTTGCTCCACAACTCAAGTGGACAGTCCAAAATGATGGATTTGAGCTCTATTGCAATGCTGATTACGTCTCCCAAAAAATTCCAGAACCATGGCAATTCAATTATATAGCCCTTGCTCATGAGTTTAGGCTATGCAAATATGCATTTGATCTCCAACATTTTTCATTTGGCCTGCAACTCTCAAGTTCCTCCCTCTTAGTCATCATATTCGGGTTAAGGGGAATTGGAATTGATTTCCAATTTAACCCATTTGCTTTGCAGCTAGATTGGACATGCCAAAATGATGGATTTGAGGTCTGTTGATATGGATTGCATCTCCATCAAATCTCAATTTCGGTCTACAGTTCAATTAGACAACCTTGGGTGATGGGTTTATTGGTGATATTGATATGGATTTGATCTCCAAATTGGTTTGCAGCTCAACTTCCTCCCTCTTGGTGAATGTATTAGGATAGGTTGGTAGGGATTTGATCTACAACTAAACCTGTTTGCTCTGTAGTTGAAGTGGATAGTACATGTAATGATAGATTTGCAGTTTGTGGCTACATCTCCAAAAAGTCTCAAAATAAGTTTGTAATTCAATTAGACAACCATGGGTGATGGGGTTTGGGGTATGCAAGTATGGAATTGATCTCCAATATGTTTCATTTGGCCTGCAGCTCAAGTTGGTCCCTCCTGGTGATTGTACTAGGGTTTATGGTAATTCATTTTGATTTCAATGTTGCCCCATTTGCTTTATAGCTAGTTTGGACATGCCAACATCATGGATTTATGGTCTATGGCTATGAATTACATCCTCAAAAAAAATCAAATTGGGTCTGCAATTCAATTAGACAATCTTGAGTGATGGGTGATTAGACAACCTTGAGGTATGGATTTCATCTTCAAAATGTCCATGTGGCTTGCAGCTCAAGTTCCTTGCTCTTGGTGATTGTATTGAAGCTTAGGGGAATGGATTTGATCCCCGATTTGAGGAATTTGTTCTGCAACTGAAGTGGATAGTTCAAAATTGTGAATATGAGATGTATTGTATGCATTACATCTCCAAGGTTGTTTAATTGGGTTTGTAGCTTAATTAGACAATCCTTGGTGGTGAATTTAAGGTGAGTGTGTATGGATTAAGCTTTGTGGGTGCATTTTTGACAATTAAATACATTAAATGAACCTGCAACTAAAGTGGATAGTCCAAAATGCATCAAATTAAGCTTTGTGGCACAATGTCAAAATGTGGCATTTAGGACTACATAAACGATTATATTTGCAAACAATTACATTTGCAATTGTTTATGTTATTTATATTGTTTATGTTATTTATAACTGTACATGATTGCATGACTATGCAATTCCAAAAATCATGTTGTATTTGCCAATAGTTGTATAGATGGTGTCAATCACAACTACCATTTGTGACTACATCTTCCATGATTGTAGTCATTTCTTACCATAGTAATGGAAGATGCATCTATTGGCCCAAATTTAATTTTTGAAGTATAAATAATTTAATTTTTGATTAATTCCTTTTGCCATGTGAAAAGCTTGAATGTTAATAACATGTTATCATGTGATAGTCTAGGCTTAGGTCATAAATATTCAATTTTTGCCCAAACATATCATGTCACATGGCAATCTATGCTTAATTGAAAATTTTGTTATCGAATTGTGAACTATTATGTGGTAAGCCTAAAACTAGAATGTGAATTTTTTTTACCCAATTGAAAGTTGTCACATGGCATACAAGGCTTAGTTGACATGGCCTAGGCTATAAAGAAATCTAGGTTGTAAGAGTGACAACTTGAACCCCTAACCTTCACTTTGAGGGTTCAAATCTTTAACCATTACATCACAACCATTTTCATATAACCTAATTGTGCATCAAAAACTATAAATGGCACATTAATACAGCCTAAATTAAAAAGCATATACCCTAAGCAAACCTAGGTTCACCAAGGCTAACCTAGACTATCCTAAGTTAACATAGATTAACCTAAAGCCACCTACCTTACATTAACAATGGTTAAACCTATGTTAACCTAACGCCCCTTAAAATAAACCTAGGGCCACTTAGGTTAAACATAGGCTAACAATGGGTAAAGCTATGTTAATTTAAGGCCACTTAAATCAAACATGGGCTAACAAAGGTTAAACTTATGCTAATCAAAGTTAAACCTAAGGTAAATTAAAACTTGATTTAAATTGTAGTTAGAACCTTAACTAAACCTTAAGCTTCTATAGAGTCTTTCTTTATTCCTATCTTGCAAGATTTTGGGGATTGTAACTCTCCTTTGCATACCATTGGGATTAGAAATGAAGTTTCAAAAATAATATAAAATAAACATGCAAATTTGCATCTTAACAATCATGAATGCATAAGTTCACATATGTTGTCTCAGAAAACAATGGAAGAAAGTTGGTCACAACATTGGGTTGTAATTTTGGGGATTTGAATATTCATCTAATCATCCAAATCCCTAAGTTGTATAGAATGGATAGTTTGATAACCTTGTATTAATCCTTGCAAAACATTAACAACATTTTCCATTGATATGATCATGTTAAAAAGATTTTATAGTAAAGGTTATTGTCATTACTAAATGCATGTAATTATTGATTGCACATGGCCAATGTTACAAATGATGTGCAATAATTTCCAAGTAAAGTCCTTGAATCTAACTTGGCACACATCCAATTGAAGAGTACATAGGCAACTTGGGAGCCATGTGCATACAATGGCACATCACCCTACACAATTTTCACCCATCCACAATTACATACCTAAACAATTTTGCATCATTTTGTGTGGCATTGAAGAATGTGTGTACAACCATGAAAGAGAGAAATTATTCAACAAGTATATGTAAAACAATATCAAGGTGACACCCATCCAGTTTGTACATGGCCTACAAAACATTGTTGGGAAATGAAGTCCTTTTTGGCTTGGCGTTGTGCCCTATGTGTGTCCATGAACCCCATCCACTTGGACATGTCATTGAATAAGTTAGGAAATGTCGAGCAAATCAAATATTGCACCAATATGCATACTTGTCCAAAAATATCATCAAATTGTTCTTCATGTGCTTGTTGCATGATCAAGCCATGCAATGTCAAGTTTTAATTCACTAGGAAATATCCACAAAACCTTTGCAACACCTACCAAGACATTATGTTGTACTCACTTAAAAATGCATTGCGGAGCTTGCAAGGAAAACCTATAACTATACACAACATGTTAGTTTGGGCAAAAATGCCCATAGGCTAATTAGTTGCTTGGGACATTGGAAAATAACAATAAATACAAGTATTGAAGATTCCTAAAATTGTGGACATATGCATTTACCATTGTAGTTCATATTCACAAATCTAGTGACCCTTCTAGCCTGCACCCAATTTGTAGCTTATGAGAAATTTGCCTTAAAAGGTCATGATCACATTGTGTAGCAATGATTCACTTGTCCCATTGCAAGTGCATCATTAAACAAGTAGGCATGATTATTGGTTGTCCTACATAGTTAACTTTTAAATTACTAACAACCCACTATTATTTTGTGGTACCCAACTACATTGCAAGAGGTGCAAAAAATCTAATTGGAACACACATGTTCGGATACAAAAGCCATGCCAAAACTACCTCGTGGGACAATAAATTTATGTTTTATATGTGGAAACCATGATAAAGTGTCACAACCCTTGTTCAAAAAAAAGGACTCACATGGACATGTAACCATGTTATTTTACTTGCCACAAAAGGGATCCTAGCAACAACTTCATTCTTCACATAGTTTAATTCTTGTTGACAAACATATTGTCAAATGCAGTACAAACTTAATCATGTACCTTATTACAAATATGTGAAATAAACCAAGATAATGTTTGGGCTAGGTAATTAGGTCTATAGAGCTTGTCAAACATGGAATACATAGGGATTGATAATCATTATATGTAATTTGCAACAAATGGTTTGTTAAAAAACAACCATGGATTGTTTTAAGATGTAGAAAACACCTGGGGGGGACTAGACATAAACAAATCACAAGGATAAAACATAACTTACCCTACAATGAGGAATCTTCAAGGCTTTTCAATATATACCCCTCCCCAATTAGCACATTAAAAGTTTATGATTTATGAAAGTTGGGTTTAATTGTAAACTTACTTGGTTTTGATTTCTTGCACATAGATTTGGCACGAAAAGTCGAGCATGTCACATTGTATAAAAGGGGTCTTAACAACTACCAACTTCCTAACACACTTCAAATCTTCCCAAAAAAAAATTTGACAAATGTAATACAAACTAAGTTATGGTACCTCATTGTAAATAAGTGAAATGAGGAGGTGGTATTATTAGGCTAGTAATGAGGCTTGGAGAGCTTAACAAACTTGGAATTTAGGGGGGTAGTTAGTATACCTAATCTATAACAAATGGCATAAATTAGTACTAAAGCAACCATGGATTGGTTTAAAAAGTAAGGGATCACAAGAGCAAAGAAATCTTATGCCACAATTTGAAGAATCTTGAAAGCTTTTCAATATCTCTCCCCGACTACCACATTGAAAACCTATGATTTATGAAAATTAGGTTTAATTATAAACGTACTTGGTTTGGATTTTTTGCACACAAATTTGGCATGCAAAGTGGAACATGTCACAATGTACAAAAGGGATCTAATAGCTACCAACATCTTAACACATTTCAAATCCTATTGGAAGACAATTTGACAAATGTAGTACAAACTTAGTCATGGTACCTCATTGTAAATAGGTGAACAAGTAGGTGGTATTAAATTGGGCCAAGTAATCATGTTTGTAGAGCTTAACAAACATGGAATTTAGGGGGATAGTCAATATATGTAATCTATAACAAATGACAAAGATCAATACCAAAGCAACCATGGATTGCTTTAAGATGTAAAAAGTAACGGATCACAAGAGTAAAACAAGTCTTATGCCACAACTTGAGAAATCTTGAAGGCTTTTCAATATCCCTCCTCAACAACCACATTAAAAACCTATGATTTACAAAAATCAAGTTTAATTATAAACTTACTTTGTTTGGATTTTTTGCACAGGCTCAACATGCAAAGTTGAGCATGTCACATCATACATAATGGATTTGACAACTGCCAACTCCTTCACACATTTCAATATCTTACTGAAAGATAGATTAATAAATGCAATACATATTTAGTTAAGGTACCTCATTGCAAATAGGTGAAACAAGTTAGGAAAACTAAATTGGGCTAGGTAATTAGTTCCACATCGCTTGTCAAACATGGAATCTAAGAGCATTCATTATATGTAGTCTATAACAAATGGTAGAGATCAATTAAGGAGCAACCATTGATGGCTTTTAGATGGAGAAAACACTTTTGGGGAACCGGACATAAAGGGATCACAAGAGTAAAACATAACTTATCCCATAATGAAAAATCTTAAGGCTTTTTAACATTAAACCCCAACTGCCACATTAGAAGCTTGTGATTTAAGAAAGTCAAGTTTGTAAATTTACATGGCTTTGATTTCTTGCTCAACCACATTCATCATGCAAAGTCGAGCATGTCACATTGTATACATTTACTGCTTGCATTGAAAGAGTTGATACAAAAAATCCTTAACTTTCATATGAAAAAGGAATATTGTAATTCAAAGATGATCCAATTAAACTACATTTAAGTTATATATGCATGTACCTTAATGCATGGCTTGCAGACCATTTTTGAAGCCAAGGTGATATTGTAGACACAATGCATAGAATTAACAAAACAAGTTCCATAGTAGGGTTATTAGATGTTGAATTGTTGCTCAACAAACACGCACAAAAACATTAGAACGACAAAGATGTTAAAAAGAAATGGGCAATCTTTTGGGATGTAGGGCAATTGGGCATGGATGAATTAGGTTGATAAAGCTTTGTCCACATCCATTCATGGATGAATGAGGTTGATAAAGCTTTGGTCCACATCCATCATGGATGAATTAGGTCATGAACATAACTATGGGACGTTAACAAATGGATGATTTAGGTTAATATAGTTGTGCATCATCCATGAGTATATGATTTAGGTCAATATAGTTGTGGGACATCCATGAGTGGATGAATTAAGTCAATATAGCTGTGGGACATCCATTATTGGATGAATTCGATCAATAAATAATTTTGGGATATTGATGACTGGATGAATTAGGTTAATATAATTTTGGGACATCCATCCATGAATGAAATAGGTCAGTATAGTGTGTATTTTTTAAGCGACCTAAATGAATGTGTTGTTATTGCATTTAGGCATATGGTCATGGATGAATTAGGGCAAGGATGTGCATAGTTTTGACTAAATGGAGTCAATTTCTCCATACTTTCATTACCACAACCATGTTGAAGGGATGGATGTGATAGGATAGGTAAATGACTAAATGTGCAAAAGTGTGGCATTAATGGTTGGATGTGGATGCTCCTAAAAATTTGCGAAAACACTTAATGTGGGCATGATACCATGGAAACAAAGGCGGGTGTCTCCTATGAATGTGAGTATGACAAGCTTCGAGCAAAGAACATAACGCACAACAAAACATTCCTGAAGTCACTCAACCTTGCTCCTCTAATCCCAAGGTGAAAGTTTGTGGACTTGCAACAAATTTTTTTTGCATTTGACTGACTTATGTTTTGAGGTTGGTTTACTCCAAGCGCATGTATGTCATTTGAATATTAAAGTTGTATGTGTCTTATGTGTGTATGTCCCCTTGTAATGTCCACATGATACTTAAGAAAATAATATCAACAAAGGGCCATTGCAGCATCAAAAGCTTGCAAAAGATTCCATTACACCATAATTTGCGATGTAAAAATAATGTAGTTGTCTTCAAGGAGTCCTCAAGTTCAAGTCAAAGTGGTTGTAAGCATTCCAATTCACCTTCAAGCTTGGAGTTTAATATTGATAATGAATGTGGAGCTTCATAAAAAAAAGGTTCTAGAAAGTTAAAAGGTCAAGCCAATTGTGTTCAAAGCATTTGACTACACCCAATTGTGCACAAGAACCACAAGGTAAGCCCTAGGCACTCCTATTTTCAAGCTTTCAATCTCCCAGAGGAAAATGAGTTGATTATTACTTGTTAAACTTTGCTTATTAGGTTTTTTGTTGAGTTGTTGACATGTGTTCATGCTCATGTGCCACTGTATTAATAGTTTCATCTTCATTACACATGGTCTTATGTCATGGTGTTCTATTTCACATTTGTTGTCTATGCATATATATTTGTAGAAAATTCAATCTTTGCAAGACCATTGCACATGGTCTTCTTGAATAATGTTCTACCTTCACATTTGTTGTTTGTATCAATCCTTGTTGCAAATGGCCCCAAGTTCAAGTGCACATATGTGTTAAAATAAGACTCTTCATTACCTTTTGCTAGAAGTGTTTGTTCTCCCCCCTACCCGCACATTGTTGTCTACATGCAAATCATCTTGGACATTAAACCAATAAATGAATGTGTATAACCATTTCATGTATGTTCATTATGCATTATAAACCTTGTTGTAGAACTAATTACCTAAGTTGACAAGCTTTTGTCAGATATCCACGGTTGGGGCTTATGACAAACGCATGTATTATTACAGAAAATTGAGCTTCTATAAGACCATTGCACATGGCCTTCTTAGATAATGTCCTACCTTCACACTTGATGTCTATGTCAATCTTTGTTGCATTGGAATTTAAGCTCAAATGCATAGATATATTGAAATAAAGTTATTATTGTCGTTTATTATAAGTTATTGCTCCACCCCTAACCACACATTGTTGCCTACATGCAAATCCTATTGGAGATTAAACTAATAAATGCGTGTATATAACCATCCCCTACATTTTCCTTATACATTGTATACCCAATTATAGAATTGATTAATTGAGTTGACAAGGTTGTATCAACTATCTACAATTGGGACTTGTGATAAATGCACCTATATTTGCAAAAAGTTGAGCTTTTGCAACCTTGGAAGGTGAGAAGACCCTCACAAAATAAGACCATGGCAAATCTAGGGAGCACCAACCCCAATATGCTTAACACCGACAATTTTTGGAATATAATTTTGTATGATTACAAGGAGGGAACAAATGAAAGAACATCCTCCTTAGCGGGTGATGACAATGACACATGAGATCATAACTTGGGTGATAAGTTGTTGGACATGCCATCATCTACATGCCAAAAGGCGCCAACAAATGGTACCACCAAATAAAGTTTATCAAAACCCACAAATGTTGATGCAAACCCCTTCCTTTATGGTATGCAAGGCACATCTAAAATTATTGTGCCAAGTAATGTACAAAATGGGTTACTTTGTAATTAAATTCCCATATTGAACTTCACCTTGCTTAACAATTTGGGTGATATTTGTTCTTCCATGCAAGGGGGGTTGGGTGGATTGTTTTGTGTGAATATGGGCATTTGGAACCCATTGCAACAAATGCAAACTTTGCAAGCTCTGCGAACTTTAACATCACTTGAGGTTGGGCAAATTCCATAGTAAAGGAACTTGCCATTGTTGGTTGGACTAACACACCCCCAAACTCTTTTATGGACTCAACTATGAGTCAAAAGGGTGAACAACGGAAGGATAAGGAATTGGGGCACGCTTCCTAGCTCATAACACTTTGGTGGTAGAGGGGCATGTTGGAGCTCCGAAATGGGGATTAGGAGGAGTGACAAGCAAATCAATTACTCATACAGACTTACACAAACCAAACAACAAATTGGTTAGTGTGTAGTTGGAACATTTTTGGTGGACGAACGAGCCATGGGTAAACATGAACTCACAAAACTCACCATGGCCTGGACTTGGGGGAATCCACCACCTTCCCCCTTATAGTATTCTTTGTGCATGGCCATGGGGCTAACACCCAAATTTGATTTTGTTCTAAGACTCGCAAGTTGGAATCCTGAAATTCTCGAAATTGGGACTCCCACAACTTTGGAGGCCCATAACTTTGTGTGCAAACCTCCGATTGAGGTGAGGTTTAAAGCAAAGTTGTACCCTTTATCTAGAGTTTTCTAATAGTATGTAGTACACCACCTACACAGAAG
>Ga0209208_10005423_pt1 | contig 17782 bp, 25 predicted proteins | sample S1TSphfallax_3_FD_187694 | JGI IMG/M metagenome (GOLD analysis project Ga0209208, IMG submission 187694) | Host-associated microbial communities from peat moss isolated from Minnesota, USA - S1T2_Fd - Sphagnum fallax MG (SPAdes) (version 2) | ecosystem: Host-associated > Plants > Peat moss >... | reverse complement strand
CAAAAAAAAAAAAAAAAACAACAAAAAGGCGTCAGATACAAAAAAGAAAAGAACAGAAAAAAGGTTTACCCTTGAACAGCCAAATCACCCAACATTGCACATCCGGGGGGAACAATTGGGCGCCAGATTGAGACTCCATCTCTTGAGCCACTGCCCTTATCCCACCAAATCAGTTTGAATCTGGCCACCTTTTCATAACTCCGTCCAGAAGAAAGTCCCTGTGAAACAACCACCCCAGACTCATCCCTCTGAACCTCCTGTGAGGGGGTCCCCTCTTGTTGTAGTACATCCAAGTCAGGAGTTGTTCCTGACAATTGCCTTGAAACTGCTGTTGCTGGCTCTGTCTTCTGCACTATGTACGGCTCGTAGTTATTGATGACATGCCGGATTTCATATGCCTTGTACTTGATTGCAGTGTCTAGTCCTGATTGTGTGAAAAAGGACCCAATCGAGTTGTCCACACGCCAGAATGCCCACTGTTTCTGATGATCAAAAGTTTCGTTCCTGTAGATAGCACAATTACAATTTCACATAGTATTGAGTTTGTGGGACCATGACTACTAACTACAAGTTGAGATTGTACCACACCACACAATTTTTCCATCCACCCAAATGAACTGCAGAAACCAACACAAACATAAGAAGACACAGAAGAGGAACTTACAAATTCTGAGTGGAGACATATATGCAGTCTTTCATTGAACACGGTGTAACAAGTGTGGCAAGAACACATAGGGCAGTGGTTGGGGAAGGTGGTTCACGTCCTCTTGATGCCACACACCCAAGTGCCACATAACCTGGGGAAGGTATCGGCAACCAAACGGAACACTCCTGCTCCTGATCTTCTCCGTCCTCATCCAAAAAGCTTTTCCCATCTGCTCGATTGGATCCACTCAGACCTTCTTCTGCCATCACAACCCCGTACAAGCTGTTTGCGGACCCGTTGGCATTCATGCCACGATGCAAAGAGGAAGAGAGATCAAAGGATGACCATACAAGCTTGAAATCCACTGGTCTCTTGACCCTTGCCAAGCCCATGTTCAGTGCCAGCACTCCTTTTGACGGAATTTCATTTCTGTCGATCAAAAACATATGCCCCACCCCCCAACCCAAAAAAAATCAGCTGAAAAAACACATCTTGTTACTGGTGGCAGCATCTGTCTGATGCTGGAGCAATTTGAACAACAGCAACAAGTGTACCCAGATACAAGATTTGGAGCGTGGCAGTTTGTAAAAGCACAAATAATGCAGATTCTAAGGTCCCATTTTTAGCTTCTAGGATTACAAGGGGAATGTCTGCTTTTTTACCGTGGAGTAAAACAGTCTCCAAGGACTGCAAAACCTGGAGGTGGTCGGGGTCGCCAGAAAGCAATATTTCGGCCTCCTGATTTTTCCTCTGGTCCTGTTGACAAACAGTCAGTCAATCAGAGTTCAGGAACCAATCTTTCCAGAACTCATCTTTTAGGCATATATCTGCAGGTAATAAATAATATAATTTCTGCAGGTAACTGTAAAGAGAGTAGAACAAACGATTTCACCCACAGAACAATTTCATGCAATCAAACCAAGTGTTTTTTCAGTATTAAAAAGATTCAAACAGGTAGAGTTGTTTTGTATTTTGTCCTTACGATCATCCACCCAGATTCTGTCAAACTCCGAGCATTCCACTGTGATTTGCTCAGATGTGATACGCATGAAGGCCATCACATCATCCTGTAGACGCAAGATGAGCTGCAGGATGCTGAATGAGAAATTGCTATAAATCTCTGACATACTGACATGAATATTCTGCTTGCCCGACACTTTGGAGTATTTGACCGTGGCATCAAACGGTTCCACAACACTCACACCGCTACTGGACTCCATGGTGAAAGCATTCAGATTCGCATTCAACTCCAAATCCTCGCCCCGTAAACACAACCTGGAGAAAGCATTCATTCTCGCCCGAACCAGCCTCTCTGGAACCAGAAGCGGTTCTGCGGGCCGTCTCAAACTGTCGTAGAATGTAAGCTCTGGACCAATTGCCTGCAAGAATTATTATTATTATTATTATTTAAAGACTACTCAAAATGCATATTCAATGTTTTTTCCAACACTTTGGTATTGCTATTTGTGACTCCATTACGACATCTGTACACTTCCCCAAAATCCAATCTTTACCCATGTATCAAAAACCACAACAAAAAGGACATGGGTTTAGGGTCTAGGGTTTAGGGTTTAGTAGTGTGTGTTTTTTGATCCCAAAACAAAGCCTCCAGGATGTCACCTGAGACACCTGAACCATGATGATTTGCAAACACCCATAAAGAGTTTTCAGGGATCTTGGAGACGGTGGGTTTAGGGTTTAGGGTGTTTGTGAAGTTGTAGTTCACTCAACCTGCAAATCGAATAAAAGTTCTGTTGGAGGTTTGTCTTCAGCTTCTGCCTCTTGGCCCTTATTGGTTGATGCAGAGTGCTTGGTGGATTCATCCATTGATCCTTCAGGGGGCCCTTCGAAGAATACACCATCATCTTCTGATGCTGAATAGCTGCTGTTGCTTCCCAGAGAAATGCATGAGTCTAGAAAATCTCCATTCTACAAAAACCCACAACACAGTTAAGAAAAAGCTAAAAGTCTTCTGCCACATTTAGATTGCAAAATGAGACTCCGTCACATAAGTAACAGTTACGAGCATGTTTTTTTCTTTTTTCCCCCAGTAATGTGAACAGTAGAATTCAGGTACAGAGAATTGCAACAACAAACAGACCTGGATTATTATATTCCTGAAAATCAGCCGCTTTCCATCCCCAATGAAGATAAGCGCCTCTGGAGAGAATTCAGATAAGTCTGTCCCATTGCGATTCAGCAGACGGAGATGGTTTCCTTGCCCATCATACACATACTCATTAACAGTGTCACAGTCAGCAACGAGTGGCTTACTGGGTGAGATTTCCACATCTTTATGAGCCTGCTTGTGAGCAGGTTCGGATAGAAAGATGCCACCTGTCATGTCCAGCAGATTCTCATCACCCTTTCCTTCTGACAGAATCGCATGGACTGAAGGGATAAAGAACTCAGCGACTGCCAATAGAAAATCAAACGCAACAAGTAACCGAGGGCGTTGCATTCGAACTGATATTAGCTGCAAAGTTGGGCTGATCTTTGCATCCATCACCAACATCGTGAGAGCAGACCTGAATTTATTTGCTTCTGTTAGAAACTGATTGCTTCAAATAGTATTTATGTCCTGAAGAAGAATGTTTCTGAATCTAGTAGCTATACTACTGATCAGAAAAAAGAAAAAAAAGAGGAACACCAATAAAAGATAGATACCACTCTCTTGGGTGGTAACCACCCATCAACTGACCTGCATCCTGGCTTACTACAAGAGGGTGTGTCCATCACAGTTCCTGATTTGTTGTTGTTCTCTAGGATTTCGTTTTGTGGATTGTTGATGATGGTGGTTGCTGCAGCAACCCCCAACAAGTTATTCGATTCCCGATCATCAGCACTGCCAATCATGTAGCACATCTCAGGGTCGGTACCTTCCCGATCATCTTTCACACTAAATCTCTCCAGCGTTGCCATCACCATCATCTCTTCAACTGAATTCTGCTTCAGCGATGCCCAGACTCCACTCACCTGCACAATTTTTTCCTCGTCCCCATGGTGGATCAGGCTTGAAGAAAATCAAAAAAAGCAATAATCATCTCCTAGTTGTTGAATTAACAATAATAAAAGAGGGAGGATTCCAATAGGGTTTAGGGTTTCATCATGTGAAAGAAAATCAGTACCTGAATTGATGCAAGGGTGTTGTCCCGAGAACCACCCACAAACAAACTGAGCTGGACAAGGTCAATTACAATGCCAATTTTCACTGTTGTATGAGCATTTTCAGATGCCAAAGAGGCAGCTGTGTTTGCTGATGAACCAGAAATCTCTGGGACCGTTTCCTCTGTGGAGCACCCATGAGCTTCATTGGTGACAACATTGGAGTCACTGGATAACCGCTGTGGTGGTGGTGATTCTTCCAGCACGATTTGCTTCTCCTTGTTGATCTTGTCTGTAGCTTCTTCCTTGCTCGGAAATAAGGAAGGTGGCAAATTGGGAGTTTCGGCCATGTTGCTGATTGCACATTCAGTTATTACCTGATACTCTTTGTCTGACAAAGCTGCCTTCAGCTCCTCAATCTGTGCTCCAAAACAAACCCACTACTACTCATGAGCCAGACAATACTGCAGACTATGAGCCAGATGATACTGCTATCTATGCCCATGACAACACAAAATGCTAAAAAGGGTTGTTTTATTTCTTTTCAGCAAAAAATGAAAGAACAGCACACCTAGGAGTATGAAAACTCAGAAAAGAAAAACTATCACTCTGAAAACAAAACAAAGAAAAAACACTACCTTAACAGACAGATCAGCTGCTGGAACTTGGTGCCAAAGATCACGGAGCGGTCGTCTCAAAACAAGGGAAAATCCATTCGCCTCTTGGATTATGCCTTCTCCTGTTTGACCCCCGACACCAACAACCAAATGCAAATCCTCAATCTGCAGCCACACCCACAACCCAAAAACACAAGCTTTTCAGCTGCAAAAGGAGAAAAAAAAGGGTTTCTGCAGTAACAAGAGAAGAAGAAACACAGCCAGTCAGTTCCAAAGGTGACATTATTTCCAAAACTGACATAACAAAGTTTTATTGTTTTCCTGGAAAACTGACCTCCAAAGTCATTGTTTCCAAACGTACAGCTCCGAGCTCATCCTTGCTACCCCCATACCACTCAGAAGTACTTCTGATGTTGATGTGTAAAATGTCCAACTCAAGGAAACTGGTCTCAATCAAAACAACCAACAACAACAAACAGATATGGAATGAGAGGTTTTAGTTGTGACTTGCATCAGTCTGTGTGCAACTGAGATAGGCAGATAGAAGATGGGTGGTGACATTCTAGTATCTGTTATAGTTCAAATATTCATTAGAAGAATCTGTTTGCAATTGGGTGCTGGAACATTTTTATCTTCAAACAAGCAAAATGCTGAAAACATTGCACCAAAAAAAAAAGGTTGCATAATGAATGGAGTGAGAGAGAGAGAGAGAGATTGATCTTTACTCAGTGCTGTGACTAGATCTGGGCATGATGATGATGGGCTTCATGAGTGACAAATCTATCTTGAGAGAGGGTTGTCCTTCAATCTCTGACTGTGTGAAGAGCTTCTCCACATCTGTCACCCGATCCTTCAGTTTCACCAACACTTCACCAGAACTGGGTGGGATTAACCCCATTCCATATGCCAATATCTGTACCAACACAGTATAAACACCCACAACATTCACCCTTTGTAAAACTAAGCCCTTTTTTTCCCTCTACAAGCAAACCTGTAAGGAAAATATGAATTTGGGATCAAGTCATTTTCATGCCTAAATTTGATCAATTAACAACATTGCTGCACAAAACCTGTAAAAGTCTTTTTTTCTTTTTTTTGTGCACAGACAAAACTGGGATCACAGCAGAAGGTGGCATATGTACCTCTTGAATGAACCGATTCAGAAATACAATCCGTAATTCAGACATCTTGCCAGTGATTGAAAACTCGTAGCCTTCATAGTCCTCATCATCAGCATTGAATGATACAATCTCCAACTGTAATAAAAACAATCGCATACAATTAGAGGTAAAAAGGCTCCTCATTAGTAGTTTTTTCTTCTTCCATGGCACTCACCTTCCTGCTAAAAGCACTTTGAAATGCAACCCACAACTTCTTCCACCTGGTGACATCATCTACACATGGCTAAATCCTTCACTGAAAACAAGATAAGATTTATTATTTTATTCATGTGCCACAAATTCAATGACAAATTGGGTTTGAAATTTAATTCATTTCATGCTGGGGGAAAAAAACAAAAAAAAACCTCAATGAATGATGTCCCCTGTGGATCCCGCATGTCACAGATATACTGATATGGCTGGTGAGCATCATCCACTCCATCATCGCTAATTCGAAGATTGCCCAATGCTGCTTTTATGCCCCATGATGCTGGATACAACTGTGCATACCCATCAAATAGCACCCCCCCCAAAGAACAAAAAACAAACCACAACTGTCATTATTATATGATGTCATTGGGTTTGCTCTTTGGATCCGATCAGGAGAGCACAAGGCCCAAAACATGAGCACCACAGCTTCAAGAATGTGCAACTGTAAGCAAACAAAATATACAGGAGACATTGACACTTAGATTTATGTGTAGCAGTATTATCATGACAACATGACGTACTTTCACTTCGGTATGCAAGTTTTCCTGGGAAAGTGTCGCAAGTTGAGATCCATCATCCGAGTTGAGAACAATCTGGGCAAGATCCATGTTGACGACAAGAAGAAACATGACTCGGTCTTTGCCCTGTCCCAATAAGCCCTTGACCACAGAATCCTTTCGTTCATAAGGCACCTTGGGATTCCCATCTTCATCAACATCTTCGATGACAGATGTATCGATGGTACTGACAAGATCCGTTGAGTAACCCCCACCTGCTGTTGATGTTGGCCCTGCTGCCGGTTGCGTGCTTTCTTCCGGAGGTAGCTGCTCTTCCACATCTGCCGTAATTGCAGTCCCCAAATCCATGAGCGCAATCAGCGTTGGGCGATTACAGTAAAACGAGAGTGTTGACAATCCTACTCGCACCTGTGAGGGAACATTCATTCATTCATTCATCAGCACCCACCCAATTGTCCATTCAATGACCTTTATGTCATGCATAAAGCCAGTTCCTTGTACCCACAAATGTCAAGACAGTGACCACAGTACAAAGTGTACAGAATCCATGAGTTGGATAAGTTCAAAGAAAATACCTCCTTGTCAATGTTTGCATATTCAGGTGATTCCTGGGAAGAGATAATGACTTGCGCTTTCACAAAAGTTTGCAATGACTTGCTATGTAACAACTCATCAGCAGGCGATGACGATGCAGCAGTTGTTCCAGGCAGCAACCCAACTTCACGCTTGAAACTGGGAGGTTCTCTTTCCATATCTTCACTGCCCTCTTCAGCATCATAGAAGATTACAGCTGCTCGATTGAAACTCCTTCTGCGTAAAGGAGAACGTGACCCATCATCACTTTCAGCAAGATCTTCTGTTGCATCAAAAAATCGGTCATCACTGGATCTGCCCTTGTGACCCACTGCAGATAGTGACCTGCTGCTGCCACCTGCCCTGGTGGTTTCTGTCAATGATTTGGACTTGGGCTGCTGCTGCTGTTCTGGGTTGTCTGAATTTCTTGACTGAGATACCTTTGTCCCACCCTTCTTGTTCTTGTGACCTTTCTTGGATTCTTTGATGTACGATCGAGCCAAGTAGCGACAGGACGATGAAACATGACCATGATACTTGTCCTCTACTACTAAAGATTCCAGTACAGCTCCTACTTGCATGTCAAACTGTTTCATTAAGAACTCAACCTGTGACCCACAAAAGTTACACCAATCAGAACAAACAATGCCAACAAAATCGCCAAAAGAAAATGCAACCAAAATAAAATACATATGAGAAATTCTTTCCCCCACATCATCCCCACAATGTCATCAGCTGAAATATCAGACTGCAGATCCTACCCTAAACCCTAAACCCTAAATCCTAAAGTCATGTTCTAAAACCAGATTTGCAGCAACACTGATTTGAGTTGTGATTAAAATCAATGTTCTCTGTGCTGCAAGCCTCTCTCACCTTACTGCCGATTGCCCGAAACTCCAATAGAGGCTTTTCTGGCTCCAACAAAAACTTCCTTGAGGTATGATCCACCTGCATGCATGGTCACAGCAAGAGTATAAATCTCAGGACTCACCCATTGTGAACCAGCGCGACTGACAGTTAAGTATCATACACATGTTGAAAGCCTCTGTGTCTACTAAAGCAATGCCTTCAATGACTGAAGTTAGTTGTTGGGCGATATTGTTATTACCTCTGCACTGTTGCTTATCACAATTTTCAGCTCGTCCAGTGCTCCAACAAAATAGAAGGTCTCATGTGCTGCTAAAGTCATCTTCTCATTGCCTTCGGAATTTTGCAACACTTGGGTGGGGTTGTCATTCTTGTTACTAGATCCCATCATAGTAACAAGGCCTGGTGCCTGGCCTCCCCAACCCCCATCCAACCAGCGACACAATCATCATAATCAGTCGATTGCAAAACATAAACTGGGTGGGTGGGTCATGCATCAGCCCCACATGAACATGAGTCCTGACAAAATTTGTTGTGTCACACAATTTCTTTCTGAACACCAAAGAGATGATGAAACTGAAAAGAGAGAGATTTTACAGATGCTCCATAAATGGCTCGAGAAAGTCGTCCTTGCCAAGCATACAGACTTGCTTCATCTTCAAACCGTAAAAGTAGAGCACCTACAGATTCTGCAACCTGGGGAGGGGTGTCCAAGTGTGGCATGCCACACCACAAACTGTCAGTTGACAATCTTTGTGCAGCAAAATGTCATAATTGACAATCATGGGGAAACATGGCACCACCCACATACCTTATTGTTGAACTGCCCGGCATCGCACACTGCTAGCACATTTTGCACATCACCAACAGATTCTGGTGGAACATTGAACACCTGCTTGCCAATCAAACTATACACACATATAAAACCAAGTGAGAACATGCAACTTCCCCAATTTCTCAAACATGGGTTTTGGCAGAACATAATTTCCACAAAGAGGAAAAGTGCCTTTCCCTGGGGCAAATACGTGAGATATGGAATGAAGGGACCAAGAGAGTGGGTAGCAGCAGACATGTCACACATCCATGAAGATCAGGCGTTTGTTTTCAGGGACATAAAGAAGTGGGGGGAAGTATGTATGTATGTATACCTGGCACAATATTTGTAAGATTGTGAAGAACTGGATTCCAGCAAATACAGGAATGGTCCTGCCAAAGCACCATAACGATGCTGCCAAACTGCTTCTCTATGTCCAACTCCCTGTCAGGGGAAAAACAGCAGTCAGAAAAAATTATCCTTCCACAGCTATAATAGGTCTTGATGGGTAGAAAACAAAATCTGAATAAAACATTCAGGAGGCAAAAGGGAGGTTCTGAAATTAACAATCTGTCAACAACCTGTCAGTAAAGCACAACTTCCAACAACAATGAATGATGGAAGCCATGTGGTTGCCTGACCATGTGGCCACAAATGATTGGATGTGCATAGAGTTCATATTCTGCTCTTTGAGAAATGTGAGCTAGAATTCTTATGTCAAGAGACTGTTTTTCCCGCACCTTCCATGAAAGGACCGACATCTGTCCTTCAAAGTCAGCAGGGTCCCAAGGACGGATGGATGAGTCTTCAGCATCGTCTGGACTGCTCTGAAAGACTTTCAAGACTTGCATCAGACGATGGAAGCGTGCAGGTGAAAACTGGAACCCAAGAGATGGCACTCGTACAGCTACTCTTGTTGACGCATACAAGCTGTGGGGCACACATATCTGCAACCCAAAAGAATTGAATTCACAGTAACAACAACAATGCTTCAGACCCCATTATCAATTTCACCAAACAGATGAATCTCTTGAATTTTTCCTCAGCAAATCACATACAGGTAAAAAGGATGACTGGAAAAGGGAACTTATGCATCAAAAACTACCTGTTGGAGTGCCACTGCCATTCCGGTTTTCTCGAGCACAGGCCAGAAGTTGAAACCCACATCAGAATTACACTTGCCACTCTCACTCTTCTCATATATCTTGATAGCACCGGCACCGTTCTCAATCTTCACATCACCACCATTCACCCCATTCACAGAAATCCCACCAGCCAGTGACTTCAATCCTCCAGATCCATTCCATGTGCCTTCTTCCCATGATTCTTTGTCTGTAAGGCGAAGCTTTCCAGCAGTAGCATCCATGTTGTAGTTCTTATGCCAACTGAAATCTCCGTCAACAAGAAAGGCAGAAACATCACTTAACCAAATCCGGAAACGCATGTACAAATCAAGCTCCTCCTGTGTAGCATCTGCTGCACCCTCCTCCTTTCACCAAGAAAAAAACAGGAATCCATGTCAGATGCTGGCTTGGACAACCAACACTGATAACCTGGTCATACCCACCCATAACCGGGCAGCAACAAAACCCGATTGTGTGCAGCTCTTGCTCTCAATGGGATTTGAGCACTGCAAAAATTGGTGCAACATCCACTTCCCAACTAGTAGCATATATATCTTTTTTTGTTTTGTCTGCCAACAGGAAAAAGAGAAGTCAATTGGATTGATAAAACTCCCAGGCAGTTTTTACAAACCTCTGTCTGAAGCGTCAAGTACCCAAGATCAACCAGAAGTTTGCACTGGTTCTTGCCATCAGGGAAAAAATCAGTGGGAATTGTGATCTTCGGTGCTGCAATGTCCAAATCGAGAGAAAACCTGCAAAAGTCAATAATCAATCAATTACTTAATTTTAAATCTTTATTAAAAAAACCCACCCATCTCTATTTGTTTAAACAAGAAAAGCAGAGCATGTCACACTTCTTGAAACCTTTCACAGTAGGGCGAAGAAGAAGAAGAAGTAACAACTCTTTGCAAGCAGATGACCTTAGACAGATTGGGAAAAAAAACCTTAATTTGCATAACCCCCCCCCCAAAAAGAACAAAAAATCACAAATCAATGCTTACTTTGGCTTGTCCTTCAAGGCCTGATTCAGTTGTTGTTGTGCATTTTTCGAAACTTCATCAAGCGTCATCTTCATGCCAATTCACATACCCATCATTCAATATTCTTCATGTTGGAAAGTTTCAAGATTTCAGATTGAGCATAAGGATTGGAAAAAGCACTGGATGTTAAGCAAGAGTACACACAACAACAACCATACTGACATGTTATCTATCCAAAAGGAGGGACCCATCAACTCTAAACCTACAAAGAGTTGCACAAATAGATCCCACCAGCGCTTTTTTTCTGGCAAAAACTTTGGGAAATTTTTATTTTTCTAGTGTAGATTTCACTAATTTTGCTAAATTTTTGTTGAATTTCACCAAAATTTCAATGTTAATTTTAATTTTATTTATAAAAAAACCACTGGATCCCACCTGCAAGGCGGCTGCTGTTTCCAGGGCAACACTTTGGCTGACAGCTTCTTTGCTTGAAAAGAATGCAACCACTCTGTCAATGGCTGGCTTCAACACCTGAGACAAAAGGATAAAGAAAACCAAAGAGATGTTCTCAGAAAAATTCACTTTCTTGCTTTTGGGGGGTGTGACCACGACAGAAGAAAGCGAAATAAAACACTGAAATTGTCAGGCGGTGCCACACTTCCTTTCTGACTATCTAGGATGAGATGATGATGATGTTGAACAAATCAGATATGTTCAGTTGGACCAGATGGCTTTATGGAAATACCATTTCGATTACAAAAATGAAACACCTACAGCCAGCGTAGTCAGTAAAAGTTCACAAAAGAGTCTTACAGTCACGTAACAAGGAGCTGCCTTTGCAGCTAGTTTCCAATCCAGATTGCCCTCCAATGGTTTCAACACAAATGTTGCATTCACAGCTTTCTCATGAGTTGCACTCTGCAACAACAAAAACAACAACAAGAAGCAAAAAAAAAACTGTCAAGAGCCACCTTACTGCGCCTAGATCATGGAAGACCCAATGTGCAAAAACAGAAGCACATGCATTTAGGGTTGATCCAAGAAGACCCAAAGTGCAGAAACAGAAGCACATGAACCTTGATTAGTTTTGTGTAGCATAAACTGGCCATCATCTGGTTCAACAGTTCAGAGGAGAGAAGCATAAGGAGAACACGTGTAATGGAATTGTTTGTGCAATTGAGCAGAATGTCAAACGGAAAACCTCTCACCTCACCGAGCAAACCTTCGGGACATGAGATCTTGTACGAGGCCAACTTCACATCGAACGATTTTGCTATGGGATAAAGCTTAATCCCACAATTGAGATCCTCAGAAGAAAGCTCCAGGATATTGGTGCCGTTGGCAGATAACAACTTGGTGGCATTGTGGTTCATGCGCACTTCAACTACCGTGTGAAGCATGTTGGGTGGATCCTCACCTGGCACCACCATTGAAGGCTTTCCTTCCTGGTAGCCTATAATTTTGTTTACTTGCTCCCAATCTTCGTCGGTGAATGGACGACCTTCACTATCTGCATTGGTTGATTGTGCGCCCCTGTACAGGCCATCAAAAAAAGAGAAAAAAAAGAAAAAAAATCAGATCACTTCAGCTGTTTTAGAAACAGAAAAAATTCAATGTTGTCCATCTGTTCTGATTTGGCACAGAGATGTCATCTTTCTTTCTGCATCAAGAGCTGGCAAATGGAACAAACTTCAAAGGGAAGGTAAGTGTGTCTCTGTGGGCCAGATGGGGGTTCAAAAATCACAAACCAGCCAAACAACCACCAACTCCCTTTGGCTTGCTCTTCTTGCTGCCGCTTTGCATCTTCTGCTCTTGTCTGATCCACATATGTGTGTGCCAACATTCTGCCACAAAAGAAAAGCTTGTGATCAGTGGACTTTCTATTGAACACCTAGTTGGAGAAGGAAACTGGGCACTAAAGACGGATCATCCGAAGGATCATCATCTAAAAAAGGCATGGATTTCATATAGATCTTGTGACAGAGATCAGCTTGGACTTTATGCAAACAATTGAAGAAACATGAAGCTGGCTCATTCCCAACAACAAATGAAAACTGACACAAAAAGTAGGGAACCCAGAACATGGAGCACCACACCTCCACTGCAGAATGATGCCCGCATCAAGCTCACGATCCAGGTTTTGAATCTCTTTGTTGTTGTCAATGGTAATTTTGTCAGGATTTGCTTGGAGTGCTGCGACATACTTGGACACATACTGCTTCCGCATATGTGACAACCGCAGCATTTGCTTCCATGACATCTGTCCACTGCAAAAAAACAACCATAATAAAGAGATCAATAATTTTGTCAGAAATGCATACTTAGGTTTAGGGTTTAGGGTTTAGCACCCATGAGTGAGTGCTCTCTCTCTCTCTCTCCTCTAAATCATAAAATATGCTGCTGAGCTCCTGAGAGGATTTTACATTGTTACCTAGCTTTTTTCTGAAGCTCCATGATAGCTGTGATACTGTATTGCCACCATGCCCTTGCATCCTCTTTGACTCCCACATTGGGTCGATAGTGTGCATATTGCACACGCTTGCTAAAGGTGGAAATGTTTTCTGTCAACTTCAACACATCTCTATATTGTCTCTGCCACATACCAAAGAGAGAAAAAAATTAATTTATATATAAACACAAGAAGAAGTATAAGAAAACTTGCAGTCGCCAAACCTCTAGGGTGAAATCACTGCAACTCTCTCATGTCACCAAATCATGAAGACTAGCCTAAAGAGAGAAGAAAAAATAAACATTCGGGTAGGTATGCACCAAGTTGATGTCCTGGAAGAAACAACTCATATGTACAACATTACCTCGGAAAGGCTGATGGTCACATCATCAAGAATGACAACTGCCTTCTGAGCTGGTCGATCAGGACTTCGAGAGTCCTCATTTCCTAATTTGAAATACTGAGCTGTTCCTGCAACAGGCTCTAGCAAATAATTGTGACGTCGTTGAATCCAACTGGGTGTTTCACCCTCCTTGACAATGTCATCTGATTGATAATCTTTGATTCCAGGCTCAAAAATCTGCACAATACATTTAGATCCACCAAAAAAATCTCAGACACAGAGAGATCAGCAACTAACCTCATTCAAACAGGAAAAAGACAACTCCACAGAAAAACAGAAAACGAGAGGAAGAAAAAAGGGATCTATCAATTGTAATCAACAGGCAAGACAGATCCTGCAAAAAACCCAAATTGATATGCATCACCAAAACCAACTGAATGATAAATTTCAGTTTCCTTCCATTACTAACCTTGCTCCATTCAGGTGGTAAGAATTGCTCCCATGGCTTATCAGTTGGCCAAGGCTCACTGTCGGTGTCAAAGTAAAATGAGAGCCGATTGAGCTCCCCTGACTGCAAAATAAGGAAAATCACAGCAGCAGCAGTTCAGGAAAGACAAAACAAAAAAGTAGCAACCTGCTTTAAAAGACCCTCCTTCTTGTTTGTTTACAGCCATCAGAAAAAAAAGACACAATAGTAGGTAGTACTAGAGTTGTGATTTTTCTCACCTTTTGGATTCGATCCAAAGATCCACCTGTGACAAATGTCTCCTTGCCATCATCATCCACAGTAACTGCCGCAAGCTTCGCTAAGGTCATACCCACTGCAAATGGGTGCCCAGGATTGCTGCAGAAACAGAAGAACACAGTGCAAAACAATGCCCACCAAATGAATAACAAATCACAAGCATATTTTTATAGAAGGATAGGCAATAAGAGTTCTCCATTCATTTGGGTCACGGTGTAACTCATGCAGCTAAAGGAGGAGGACAACCCAACTTGCAACAATGTGCAATCTCTTCTGGTGTGCAATCTTCTAGGATAGATTAGCTCCGGTGGGTGTGCATACCTTTCAGTGTCTTCATATCTAATATGGATATTCGTGATGGAGAGCTTCAAGTTGCCGATGATAGTGCTGATGAGAGAGCCGAGCCATGATGAGTTGTTCTACAGCCCCCCAAAAAAACAGAACAAATCCCACCAGAGAAAAAAAACAGTTTAGAATAGCAACAAATCAATGCAATTTAATAGGAAACTGCAGTTGAAGATATTAATATATATATATATATATATACATCATCAATAGCAATGTCAAGAAGCATCAACAATTGGATGATGGGGTATGAAAGACTACTACACCAGTTCTTGCTTTCGACTCTCTTCTTGCTTGGCAGTTACAAATTTGGTTTCATCTTCCTGCAAAAAAAAGAACCCCCACCACCAGGAAAAAGAATATTGAGTAAACCTGGAAGACAGTTAAAACCCTTGTCAAGTTTCTTTGATTTAAATACCTGTGTTTTCTGCTGCTGCTGTTGCTGCTGCAAAGAAAAAGAATGGATTCGAACAAAATGGACATTTTTTTCATCAGGTTCTGGACCTTACTTTCACACGAGCATTTTTCGCATCTTGTACAGCATCAGCATCACCACCTTCTACGTCAGTTGCAGGTTCAGCCAAAACAAAAATGCGATCAAGTTCCACAATGACTGGCTCTTGACCAAGGCGACTCCAAGGGACCTTCACAAAACTCCCCCAAGAAAAAAGGAAAAAAACCCACCAGTTAACACAAAAAATAATCAATTTCTGCGCACAAAAGTGTTGTAAAAGTCAAAAACCCAACAGTTGATCATCACTTTGTTACAGTTGCAACACACAATCAAACCCAAATCACTTTGTGAATTCTTACACCAGCCCCCAAGAGTGGGCAATTTGTACCTTGAGTTTGACAGATCCCAAAAACCCAGCCTTCACTTTGATTGGCAACTTTAGCGCATTTAGGGCCTCAGGTTTGAGCTGCATGTTTGTGAGCTCCACATTGCCTGCAGAAGAAGAATGCAACAAAAATTCCAAAGAGACTCATGAAACATCAGTCAGTCGATCAGTGCACTAAACCCCTCGGGTAGATACTAACCAAATGTGAGAGAAAATGCCAAGGCTTCATTGTCCCACTAGGGTTTAGGGTTTGGAGCTCTAAACCCTTATAGTAAGTTTTCAAGCAGTTGGGCCTCCTCCTCCTCCTTTCTTCTTCTTCAATGGCACTTTCATGCAGGGCTATTCAGTTGCAGCAATCAGTGGCTTTTCCATTCTATCGTTCGCGCATGCTCAAATGGACATTTCAATCCACGAGCATACTACTACATGCGATAGCTAACAATGGTGAATTGCCAAGTCCTTGAGTCACTGACAACTGATGGCAACCATGCCAAAGAAATTATTGCTGCTGCAACAGTTAAAACATTTCTAAATTCTCTGTCGTGGTGAATTTAACCTAAATCCATTTTGCAATTCTCAATTTGCTGATTACAGGATCTGCCAAGAGCCATAGATTGTGTTGTGTCACGACAGGCACTGTCAATTTGCATTCTGCTGATGGTGGTCATGATCAATCATTTTTTTTCTCTCTGTTCCAATCCCAATCCCTCAGGCATGACAACCCAATAGATCTTCAAATGCTAAAGAAATACATATCAGCTGCAAATTATTTTTGCCTTTCACTGCTACTTCCCCCAATTCCAGGGCGGGGAAATGAAGGGTGGGGGCTAAGGGGCAGTTTAGGAGCAAATAGTCAAGCTTCCAATCCAGATCCAAAACAAATCCAGATCTGATGGGCAGGTGTCTCTAGAGCACGGGGGGATGAATGATGAGCGATGAGTGTAGGTGATGGGGTGTAATGGGTGTTGGAGGATCTTGCTGAATTGGATAGACAACAAAAACCCACATCTGGAAAAGAGAAATGAACTCAAAAGAAAGCTTTGGGTGGGGTGGAGAAAGAAAAAAATTCTCGTTTTGGGTGTTGGGTGAGAGGAGAGGAGAGGAGAGGAGAAGAAGGGAAACAGAGTGGGAAAAACCAGTACCTTGCCATACACTGATCTTGAGAGCTTCTTTAGAGAGTCCCTTGACATAATTGCCAAGGTACTTCTCCAGATAATAAGCTACATGCTCTTCCAACATCTTGTCCTGTCGCCTGTTGTGTTGTGTTCAGGCACAATAGAAAGGAAAGAAAAAAAAACACAACAAAACCCCTACTACTTCTTCCTCTTCTGCTGTCCAAAAAATCCACATCTCATCATCATCATCATCATCATGAAGACGATGATGCAGGAAGAAGGAAACAAATCAAACAAATCCCAATAAGCTCCACAAAACTAAACCCCAAAAATTCCCACCGCCACCAAAACAAATCCAGCAACAGAATGGGACTCAAATCTATCAAGGTTGCAAAACTCTCCTCTTCCTCGCTGGAAGAAGAGTTCGTGTTCTTCTTGGTCGAGACACCGGACACACAAGAAAGACGCTGCTGCGGCTGTCCTCCCGTGCCGCCACGGTAACCGCACGGTTACGGCACAGCGACCGCACGGTAGCGGCATGGTAACCGCACGGTAACAGGGGTCGGTTTAGTCTACTTACCACGGTTGAACTTCGTAGGTAGGAACATTTTCTTTAATTGGCGAAATCAGAGGTTTTCAGTCGCCATAAATGAGAGACAAAGTTACTAAAAACGCCATTTTCCTTTATTTGCTACTGAGTGTGTAGCCAAAAATATAGAAAGCTGATTAAAGTTGTGTACTTTCATATCTGGTTTATAGCCATATTTGGCTAAATGTTCTTATGAATGATCGCCACTTTGGCACCACCAAAAATAATAATAATAATACTATGTAGGTACCTAGTGCTAGTAGGCCTAGCTAACCGTGCGGAAGAAGCTGTAGGTAATAGTCGGTTAGAAAAAAGTCCTGTTCACATTTACAAGTGGAAATGAACCCAGACTGGCCGCGATTTTGAACCTGCGAATGACCGCCACGTGGAGTTGTTCATGGTCAGTCTGGGTCCTGCCACGTATTAAAGACCTCGCACTTCTACACGCCATACTTACCGTCACTGCTGCCACGTCGCCAGCGTACTTTGAAAGTTTTCACACTACATGATATATGAAAATTGAGTACCCTTTATCTCTTCTTCTTTTTTTAAGTCTCAATTTTTTACTTTATTTTATATGTAGATCATTTATTTATTTATTTATTTATTTAAATTATTTACCTTATTTATTTATTTATTTATTTATTTATTTAAATTATTTACCTTATTTATTAATTATTTATCTATAATATATTATCTTGGTTTTGTGAATTTCAAACTATATACATAATTTTTCATTTTTA
>Ga0209208_10005422_pt1 | contig 17784 bp, 14 predicted proteins | sample S1TSphfallax_3_FD_187694 | JGI IMG/M metagenome (GOLD analysis project Ga0209208, IMG submission 187694) | Host-associated microbial communities from peat moss isolated from Minnesota, USA - S1T2_Fd - Sphagnum fallax MG (SPAdes) (version 2) | ecosystem: Host-associated > Plants > Peat moss >... | reverse complement strand
GACCGGCCGCACCGTACTCGATATCGGCTGCAATGCGGGTTTCTACTCCCAGGCGATGAAGCGCCGCGGCGCGTCGCGTGTGCTCGGCATCGACACCGACGAGCGCTACCTCACGCAGGCCCGCTTTGCCGCTCGCATCGAAAACCTGGACATCGAATTCGCTCGCATGTCCGTCTGGGAGATTGCCGCGCTGCGCGAGACCTTCGACATCGTGCTCTTCATGGGCGTCTTCTACCACCTGCGCCATCCGCTGCTGGCTCTTGATCTCATCCACGAGCAGGTTGCCCGCGATCTGTTCGTCTTCCAAAGTCTCGAACGCGGCTCGCGCGAGGTGCTCATCCCGGAGCCTGACTACGACTTCAACGCGCCCGCGCCGTTCGACGAGCCGGGCTATCCCAAGCTTCACTTTGTCGAACACAGCTACTCGTACGATCCCACGAACTGGTGGATTCCCAACCGGGCGTGTGTGGAAGCGATGCTGCGCTCCTCGGGCTTCCGGATCGAGTCGCAGCCTGAAGATGAGACCTATCTTTGCCGATGGCATCCGGTAGTGACTCCACCAGACGGCCCACATGCCGTGTATCCTATTCGCTGAACGCTAACACGGCCCACCATTCCCTGGAAGTTCGACAAGCAATTGGAAGCAGACGACCTCCTCTTTTTCGCTGAAGCTCGACTTGCCGCTCGCGACCTCCCCAGCGCCCGCAATGCTCTTACTCGCACTCATGCCGCCGGGGCAGACCTCAACCGCGTTGCCGGAGCCCTTTGGGAACTGGAGATGCTCGCCGGCAACTTCGAGCAGGCGTGGCGTCAAAGCGATGCGCTCCGCAGGCGCAACGCGCCTGATCCCCATCGCTTCTGGTCCGGGGAGCCGATCTCCGGCAAGCGGGTCATCGTCCGCTGCCTGCACGGCCTGGGCGATGCGGTGATGATGCTTCGTTACGCGCCGCTGCTGCGCGCCCAGGCGAGCGAAGTCATCTTCGAGGTGCCCCCGCGCCTGCTGCCTCTGGCAGAGTCCTTTATCGGTATCGACCACGTCATCACCTGGGGCGAAAGCGCACCCGCGAGTCCGCCTGCGTGGGACCTGCAGGTGGAGGTGATGGAGCTGCCGTATCTCTTCCGCACCACGCTCGCCGATCTGCCCATCGCAACCGAGTACCTGAAGCTCGACGGCAAGCAGGATCTCGGACGGCGCACCAAGCCACGGGTGGGCATTGTCTGGTCGGCGGGCGACTGGAACCCCTCGCGCTCCATCCCCGTGCCGATGCTGGAACCGCTGCTGCGCAATCCGGGCATCGAGTTCTGGAACCTGCAAGGCAAGGGGGATGCCGAGGAAGCGGCGTATCTCCCACTGCGGCCGCTGCCGGAAGACGGCGTCCTGCCGCTGGCCCGCACCATCGCCGCGCTCGACCTGATTATCACCGTGGACACGCTGGCGGCTCATCTGGCCGGCGCCCTCGGCCGTCCCGCATGGCTGCTGCTGCAGCATGCTGCGGACTGGCGCTGGCTCGACCGCCGCCGTGACTCGCCCTGGTACCCGTCGCTCGAACTCTTTCGGCAACCGAAACCCGGCGACTGGCCGGCTGTCATCAAGCGCGTGCAACAGCGGCTTGATACGCTGATGACCGCATGATGCCCACTGAAAGAAAGCGCTGGGACACATACGACGCGTATCTCTTCGACATCGACGGCACGCTGCTCAACTGTACCGATGCGGTCCACTACTTCGCCTTCTGCGACGCCCTGACCGCGATCGCCGGCCGCCCCGTAAATCTCGATGGAGTGAACACCCACGGCAGCGTCGACAATGCCATTCTGCGCGATGCTTTCGCTGCCGCTGGCATTGCTGAAGCACACTGGCGCCCGCGCCTGACCGAGGCACGCGCCTCCATGGCGGAGCAGGTCGCCCGCAACCGCGCAGACTTTCGCATCGAGGTGCTGCCTGGCGTGCGCGACGTTCTTACGCGCCTTCGCCAGCAAGGAGCGATCCTCGGTGTCGCCACGGGAAACTACGAGGTCATTGGCCGGCTCAAGCTGGAACACTCGGGATTGCTCGACTTCTTTCACTTCGGCGGTTACAGCGACGCCTTCGAGACGCGCTCCGATGTCTTCCGCGCGGCGGTTGACCGCGCGCGTGCGCTGACGACTCCCGCAGCGGCTATCTGTGTCGTTGGCGACACCCCCGCTGATGTTCACGCCGCAAAGGCCAACGGCCTGGACGTGATCGCCGTCGCCACCGGGATCTTTCCTTACGAAGTTCTCGCCGCGGAATCTCCGACGCGCATCGTCCGCTCTCTGCAAGATCTGATTGCCATCTGATCTGTAACGAAGCAGGATCGGAGCTGCATCCAATCCAGCACCATCAAGCCGCACGCAAAGTCCGGCCGCATCCGCATCGGCATCTCCGGCTGGCGTTACCCTGGCTGGCGCGGCGTCTTCTACCCGCCCAAACTCCAACAGCGGCGCGAACTCGAATTCGCCTCGCGCATCTTTTCAACCATCGAGATCAACGGCACGTTCTATTCGCTTCAGCGGCCCGAGTTCTTCACGCGCTGGGCCGCAGAAACACCGGACGACTTCGTCTTCGCGCTCAAGGGCGGCCGGTTCATCACCCACATGCGGAAGCTGCTGAACATCGAGTCCGCCCTGGCGAACTTCCTCGCCTCGGGCATTCTCGCGCTGGGCCCGAAGCTTGGACCGATCCTCTGGCAGTTTCCGCCGCAGATGAAGTTCGATCCCGCTCGGTTTGCTGCGTTCTTCAAACTTCTGCCGCGCTCTACTGGTGCCGCAGCGCACTTCGCGCGTCATTGTGATGAACGTATCTTTTCTCGCTCCTATCTTGAAGCTCCTGTCGATCTGCCGCTGCGCCACGCGGTCGAGATACGCCACGACTCCTTCGCCACGCCCGCGTTCATCGAGCTGTTGCGCGAACACAACATCGCTCTGGTTGCTGCCGACACGGTTGAGTGGCCTCTGCTCTTCGACATCACCAGCGACTTTGCCTATCTGCGCCTCCACGGCTCCGAGCAACTCTACGCCAGCGGTTACGAGGCCGATGCCATCGAGGTCTGGGCGCGGCGCATTCGTGCTCTCGCACGAGGACGGAAAGCGGAAGGCGCACATGCTCACGAGCAGTGCGCGAGCCAGCAGCCCCGCGAGGTCTTCGTCTACTTCGACAACGATATGAAAGTGCGCGCGCCCTTCGACGCGCAGGCTCTGCAAGCACGGGTGGACACGCTGGCGCAGGATTCAACCCGCTGCGCAAGCAAGTAACCTTCGTCATTCTGAGCGCAGCGAAGAACCGCTGTATTTCGCCTTGGTTGGATCCGCCCGAATCGAGCACGCTGGCGTCTTCCGCCGATCAGCAAGCGGCAACAATAGCTTCGAACTCTCGGGCCCGGTGCTCCGAAGTATGTTCCGCCAGCACTCTCGTCCTTGCTCGCTCCCCTAGCTTCGATCGCTCTTCTTCCGAAAGCCCGCTCAAAATCCGGACGACATCACTTGCATCTTCCACGACCAGAATCTCTTCGCCCGGCGTCAAGAACTCCTTCAGGCCGGCCCAGGCATCCGAAACGATCGCTGCGCCGCATGCCGAGGCCTCGAACAGCCGCACCGAAGGCGAATATCCCGCAGCCACCATGTCGGCGCGCGTCAGGTTGAGCGTGAAGCGCGAAGACGAATAGAACGCCGGATGATCCGCCGGCGCAACATGATCCAGCCGCTGAACACTCTTCGCCCATGCCACATCTGCCGGATACTGGGGCCCCGCCACCAGAAACGCACGATCGCTCATGCGCTGTGCCGGGCAATTCAACAGCGTCATCAGCTTTTCCTGCCGATCCGCCGCATACGTGCCCAGATAACTCATCTCACTGCGAAAGGCTTCGCGCGGCGTGGTTTGTTGATACAGTTCCGGATCCACCGAGCAGAAGAGCGCGACGGCTCGGCGCGCCCCAAAGCTCTCTACCAACTCCGTCAACGTCGGTCCGCTGGTGAAGCTCAGATAAGCCGCATAGTGCGGGATCATTGACGCATCGAGATACTCCGTGCGTCCGGCATTGCGCAAGCCGGCCATGGTCACAGGCGTATCGATGTCATAGAACATCACCGGCGCCTTCGCTCGATCAAGCAACGCCCCGCTCGCGAGGATCGCGTCCGGAAAATAGGAACCCACCACCACCGCATCCGCATCCGCTGCGAACCGCAGCAGCCGCGCTTCTTCGGTTGCCCAGTCGCTGTAGAGTTCCACTTTGCAGAACTCAGGGTGCGGCATATCGCGGTGATCGCGATACCATGGTACATCCTTCTCGATGAACGTAATGTCGTGACCACGCCGCGCCAGAGCACGCAACAGCGAGCGATAAGTCGTGGCGTGGCCATTGCCCCACGACGACGTCACGCTCAATCCGTAGACCACGATCTTCATTGCATTGCCGCCAGCGCCTCGCGGCGGGTGTCGTTCTGTCCAGCCGTGCGCTCATTGAGGCAATACACGAATGCCGCCTCTGCCTGTGCTGCGCGCTGCGCATAGGTATGATCCCGAAGCGCACGTGCGCGGAACGCGTCGCCGATCGATTGCCGCGATGATGCGTCATGCGTTTGCAGGGCGCGCACCACGTCCTCTGCGGTCTTCACCACCAGGATTTCGCTTCCGGGTTCGAAGCAGTCATCGATGCCCGGCCAGTCGTCACACAGCAGGCACGTGCCTGCCCCTGCGACCTCAAACACGCGTGTCGGTGGTGAAAAGCCGGAAGCCGCCATCGACGCGCGATTGATGTTCATCACCATGCTGGCCGAGCAGTTCACGCGATTATGTTCACTCGTGGGCACATGTCCGATGTAGCGCACGTTCGGCGGCATCGACTTGTCGCCCCATCCCTCGCCGCCCAGCAGAAACGTATGCCCGGGAGCAAGCTCTGCGGCGCGCAAGAATAACTCCTCCACCCGCGCCTCGCGATCAGGCAGGCGATTCCCGAGGAAGGCGACATCGCACTGCAACGCGGGATCGGCCGCGACAGGAAAATGCGTCTCCGGATCGAGCCCGTTGTACATGCTGAAGTAGGCCCGCGCGCCGAACGCCGTAAATCCATCGCGGCAGAACGGACCGCCGCCGTAGGTCAGCACCGCATCGTACTGCGGCATGCAAAGCCGGAAGGGATCGTTGGCGTTCGCATGCATCCGCGCGATGGTCGCCGGCGCATCGACATCCCAGTAGGTGATGGCGCAGGTGTCCTGCAACTCCAGGATCCGGCGCTCGAGCGTCTCGTCATCCACGCCGATGCCTGAATGCTTCACAACAACATCGGCTGCGCGTGCCAGGTTCAGCATCGCGTCGATGTCAACTCCCGGTTGATACACCAGCGAGGTGACATACGAGAAGTCGTCCGAGTCGCGATGCTGCTGCCGCCCGTACGCGTCGGGCTCAGCGAAGGTGATCTCGTGGCCCAGCCGCGAGAGGTATTTGTAACAACCTCGGTAATAGGTCGCCGCACCGTTCCAGTAGGACGAGACAATGCTCGATCCGAATGCAAAGATCTTCACGTTCTCAACTCCTTGATGACGCCGGTCAACTCCTCCGCGCGATGGGCGCAGGTGTGCCGCAACAGTACTGTTTCAAGCCCGCGCGCTGCTTGCTCTGCTGCGCGTTCCGGCTCGCGCAGCAGGCAATCCATTGCGTTCTGCATCTCCACGCCAGTCGCGACCATCCAGAAATCGCCCTTGCGAAACAGCTCTTCGGTGTCCTGCCAGGGAGCTGACACGAGGGGGATGCCGCAGGCCAGCGCTTCAAAGACGCGGATGGTTGGGATCCCCTTCATGGCGCCGGTGTACTGCTGCCGCGGGATGTGCACGGTCAGCCGCGAAGTCGCGTAGACGTGCGGCGCGTCCAGATTTGGCAGATACCCGTGGTACTCCACGCCGGCATCGCGCAAAGCTCGCAGCCCGTCCTCGGGATAGCGAACTCCGTAAATCTTCGCCCGCATGGCAACGTCTTCTCGACTTGCCCTCAGGCTTGCCCAGGGTTGCAGGAGAAACTCGCGGATCTCCTGCGATCGCTCGCCCTCGCCCCAGTTGCCGATCCAAACCACATCCGTGCTCTTCCTCGCTCCCGGCACGGGCTTGAACACGGTCGTATCCGCCGCCTCGTGCAGGGTCCAGACCTTCGTCAACCCGTAGCGTTCCTTGTATATCGTGCGCAGAGCGTCGCCAAACGCGAGTACGCCATCGAACCGCTCCAAGCCAAACCGCTCCATCTGTTCCGGCGAGGACGATGCGCGATGATGGGTGTCGTGAAACAGCAGCGTGAAACCGAACGCATCGCGCAGACGAAGCAACCGTTGCGCCAACTCGGGCGGGTTCCACTCATGAAGGATCACCACATCACAGTCGCGCAGCCTTTCACGCCAGGTCTCTTCGGCGTCTCGATCTCGATAGAGTTTTACTCGGAGGTCCGCATAGATGTGCCGGAAATCCGTGAGCGATCGCTGCCCACCGGCTTCGCTTCTTAGGTTCTCAACCGACCATCCTTCTTCGGGCTCAAAAGCGACAACGTCATGCCCCTTGCTGCCAAGCGCCCGCATCAGTCCGCGCAGGAAGTGGGCGTTTCCATTGTTCCAATCGGAGCGAAGCGTATGGGCGAAGTAGGCGATGCGGAACCTATCCGGCATACGCCGCGACCCCCTGCCGTTCTTGTGTGACGCGGCCTAAGAGCAACTCCGTGTAGAGTTCCAGGTAGCCATCGACCATCTTCTCGACCGATAGCTCCAGCCCTCGTCGCTGACTGCGCAGCCGCGCGCAGCGCAACTCATCGGGACGTTCCACCAGGCGGTCGAGCACGCCGTGCAGTTGCGTAGCACCACGGTAGTAAATCGCCGCATCGCCCCACACCTCGCGCAGGGATGCGATGTCGTTGGCCACAACCGCGCAACCGCATAGAGCGGCTTCGAGCGGCGCCAGTCCAAAGGGCTCGTAGACCGAAGTCGCGACATAGACACTGCTGCAGCGGAATAACGCTAATACCTCTTCCTCGCTCAATGCTCCGGCGGCCGCAGCGTCTTCAAGCGTCGTCTCCCCTGCGACAACGATTGGCATGGCGGCTTCCATGCCGGCTAGTACCGAAAATCCCTTGGCTTCATCCCACAGCCTACCGATAGCTACCGCCTGCAAGACACGCTGGCAGGAATCGACTCGAGTGCCGTCGATAGTGCGGCCATTCAAGATGACGGTAGTGTTCCTTGCGGCGGGAAAGCCGCGCTGTAAAGCACGCGCCATCCACTGCGTGGGCGCGACGATCGCGGTCGCGCCGCGCAATCCGGCATTCACGAGCGCACAGTAGCGACGCAACCAGATGGAGTCTTCAAACCCTTCGGGACGGCAAACCTCAGCCCAACTCAGCACGTCGCTATGCGCTGTAACGACCTTGGGTAAATGCGTCGGCAATGCCCCGAAGCAAAACTGATTCGCATGTATCAAATCTGCATGGAAGATGCGTGCGATCTGCAAGAGCGACCTTTCTGCGGCCTCGTAGGCTCGTGCGTTCTCCTGCATCCATTCGAGCGGAACATCCAGAGCATCGTAGCGAAAGCGGGGGCCCGCAAACGCACGCATTCTCACGCACCATTCGCGCTGCGCCGCTGAAGGCAGACGGCCGACGCTGACCAGGGCAACATCATGCCCGTACGCCAGCAGGGAACTGCAGAGGTCCTTGGTAAAGGTCCACACCCCGCCGATCGTATCGGTGGTCAGCAAGACACGCATGTCAGCTCCCGGTCAGCCTTGCCTTCGAGCTCGGCTAACGATCTGGGCCTTTGTTCCTGGATATCGCTGAAACCCTTGTTCGCAAAGAGATCAAGGTAGAACTCGTGCGCACGCTCCCAGGCTTGTTCATCCGGCTGTGCGCCAAACGTAGTTACATACTCAGGACTGCCTGGGAATGGAAACATCGGTACCGGCTCGCTCACCCAGACGCCCTGCGATTTCAGCGCTGCCTGCCACGCGGCGACCTCAGCGGGATCGTCCTCCGCGACTTTGATCAGGTTCGCCTGCACCCAGGGAATGCGCTGGCGCGCATAAGCGAGCAGCTGCGTGATGCGATCGGTGGTGATGCGGCAATTCTTGTTCATGGCGTCGCGTCCTGCGTCGGTGATGGACTCGATGCCGCACTCGAACGAGACGCAGTGCGCCCGCGCCAGCAGATCGATCGACTCTTCATTCCACAAATCGATGCGCGTCTGGAAGCCGATCGACACGGGCCGCTCGGCAATCTCCTCAAGCAGTGCCCGCACCTGTTTGCCGACACCGAAGATCTCATCGATGAAGTAGATGTAGTCCACCCCTCGTGCAATCAATTGATCGATCTCGGCGACCACCGCGGACAAATCCCGCTCACGATACTTGTTCCGGAAAAGTGTCTTATTGCAAAACGTGCAGCTGTACGGGCAACCCCGGGCGAACTCCACCTCGGCCCCATGCCGCAGATGATCCGCGCCGTTGCCGGGAAAAACGTGATGGAGATGATGGTGGCGTTCGACGGGATAATCGGAGTAGTCGAGCGTTCCGACGCGCCTCATGTCCGTCGCACCCAGCCCGGGCGTGGTGTGTACCAGACCCTTCGCGTCGCGCCAGCAGCACCCGGCGATCATCTCCCACGGCATCGTGGCCAGCTGCGGCAACGTCTCATCCGGCTCACCACGCAGCACCACATTCGCGCCGGTCTTCTCAAGTGTAGCCGAAGGCGTTACAGATCCATGGGGCCCAATCGCCACCTTCTTTGACCTGCGATCCAGCGCGTCAAACCACAGCCGCGGAACCCGCAACTCAGGCTGCGGACAGCGCCAGAACAAGTACGACGGCGCTGTCGGAATCACCAGGAAGTCTTCGCCGAAAGCATTCAGCCGTTCGCGTACCTGCTCCGGCGTCAGCTCATCCATCCAGGCATCGATCAGCAGCACGTCCTGTCCTGCGGCGCGGAGCAGCTCGCGCGCACTCAGCAGCTCCAGCGGGAAATGCGGCTCCGCGCACCCGAAGTAGGTCGAGCCCTCGAAGCTCCAGCGCGGATTGACCAGAGCAAACTTCAAACAGCCACCTCCTGCTCGATAGGTTGTTCAAGCGTCTGCCGTGCGCCAGAACTGCGTTGTTTCTCCACAGTGCTGCGATTCGCCAGCCAGAAGTGATGCACCGCCGCCAGGGTCTCCGCGCACGATCGACGCGGGCGCCACCCGGTGTGCACCGTCAGCTTGCCTGTGTCGCTAATGTAGAGTGGCTGGTCACCAGGGCGAACGGGCGCATACTCCAACTCAGGCCGAGCCCCCGTCTCTTCCGCGATCGCATCGAGCATCTCGACGATCGAGACAGCCCTTTCCGGGCCGCCGCCAAGGTTGTAGACCTGGCCGGCGGTCCGCTCCTGATTCGCCCGAGCTGCTTGCATGGCATCGACGAGGTCCGCGACATGCAACACATCGCGCACCTGGTAGCCGTCGCCGTAGATGGTGATCGGCTTGCCCTCGAGCACTGAATAAAGAAAGTGTGCGACCCATCCCTGGTCTTCCGTGCCAAACTGGCGCGGACCCGCGATGCACGACATGCGGAAGACCACCGTCGGCAGGTCGTAAATACGTGCATAATCGTGCACATATTGATCCGCCGCTCCCTTGGAGCAGCCATACGGTGAGTGGAAATCCAGAGGCTCTGCTTCAGTCACGCCGCGAAACTTAACATCCTTTGCGCTGTAGCGCCGTCCGGATACGCTCACCGGAACTCCATGCAACGAGCCATACACCTTGTTGGTTGAGGTGAACAGCACGAACGGCCGCCGGCCGGAGAGCCGCGCAGCTTCCAGCACATGGAAAGTGCCGACCGCGTTGATGTCGAAGTCATTGCGGGGATCGTCGATCGAGGTGGTCACCGCAACCTGCGCTGCGAGGTGGTAGATCTCGTCTGCGTCCTCAGCTGCCTTCCGCACAGCCATACGGTCGCGCACGTCTCCACGGACGAACTCCAGCCGCGACCCGGCGAGTCCCTGCAGCCATGTCAGGTTCTGATCCACGCCGCGGCGCGAAAGATCGTCAAATATCCGCACGCGCGTTCCCGGCTCACCCAACAGACGCTCCGCGAGGTTCGAACCCACGAAGCCCGCACCGCCCGTAATCAGGATCGTGCGTGTCCATCCATCCTTCATTGGCCCCTGCTCCTCTAGTCGCAACCGTGTCTTACGCTGTCAGTCCGTAGGTGGTGAGTTCTTTCAACATGGTCTCGGCCTTGTCTTCCGCCTGCTGGTGTGCCAGCCACGCTGCCAGCTCACGGAAGCCCTGTTCATGCGTCACCTGCGGCTCATAGCCCAACAACCGCCGTGCCTTGGTGAGATCGGCAAAGCAGTGCCGGATGTCGCCTGCGCGATATTTTGCTGTGATCACCGGCGCGATCTCTTTGCCCAGAGACTCCGCGAGGATCTCGGCAACGCGACGAATCTTGATCGGCTTGCCGCAGCCGATGTTGATGACTTCGCCGTTCGATTCGGTGCGCTCCATGGACAGCAGATTCGCGCGCACGATGTCGTGCACGCTGACGAAATCGCGCTGCTGTTCCCCATCTTCGAAGACCAGCGGCGCCTGATTGTTGATCAAGCGCGAAGCGAAGATCGCCGCCACGCCGGTATAGGGATTCGACAGCGCCTGGCGGGTTCCGTAGATGTTGAAGAAGCGGAGCGCCGTGACCGGAAGATCATAGGTGCGTCCGAAGATGAGGCACATCTCTTCCTGATCGCGCTTCGACAACGCATAGATGGAGTTGATCTCCGACGGCTTGGTCTCCACCGTCGCGCGCGGCACCAGCACGCCGCCGCACGCCGCGCAGTGGACCTCCCACTGGCCCTGCTTCAACTGTGCGGTGGACCGCACCGGCGGATAAGCAGCCCGGCCGCACTTGGAGCAACAGTACTGTCCCTCGCCATAGATCGACATCGACGAAGCTACGATCAGCTTCTCGAGCGGCATCTTGGTGTCCAAGATCGCCTGCAGCAGTTCAGCCGTCCCCTGCGTGTTCACGCTCATGTAGCGGCTGATCTCATACATGGACTGGCCCACGCCAACCGTTGCTGCGAAGTGATAGACGACATCCACTCCGGCCAGCACATCACGTAACCGATTTGGATCTCTTACATCACCAACGATCAGTTCAACCTCGGGTGCCAGGTAATCCGGTGCGCCGTTCTGATGCACCTGCGGCGTCAGGTCGTCGAGCACGCGCACGCTGTGCCCTGCCGCTAACAAGCCATCCGCGAGATGCGAGCCCACGAACCCGGCGCCGCCTGTAATCAAGACCTGCTTCTTGCTCCGCCGTTTATCGGGACTCAATCAAGACCTCCTCAGAACCCATTGCTGCGTCTTCCTGCGTTTCCTCTGGTGCTGGCGCATAACGTTCCACCGCCCAGGCCGCGAATGCGGCGAAGTCTTCGTTCTCGCGCGGTGGACTCGTATGATGCTCTTCCAGCCCCAGGTGTGCGGGGGTGAAGCAAAGAGTCATCGCAACATTGAAGTCCTGCAGCGCGTCCATCTGCCGGTCGAACCACTCTTCGGCGTTGGGCCGGAACCAGTCGGCCCAGCTGATGCCGGTGCGAAGATACTTCACGCCGCGCGTCTTCATCCACGCGATCGCGTCGTCTAATCGTGGGTCTTCAAAGTGAAACCACTGGCAGAAGCCCACGCTGCCATCGCTGGGGAAGTGCTTTGCAGCCAGCTTCTCGCTGCCGTCCGGCTTCACCAGTCCAAGGTAGTAGTGCCGGTAATACGATGAGCCTTCGGCCTCTTTATGCCGTGTCTCCGCCGGCCAGCTCGGCGGCAGGTCAAACAAGCTGTACCAATGCACGCGCTCCACGCGACCTTCGAGCAGCTCAAGCGTTCGCCGCATGCCGAACTCCTGGACCTCTTCAGCGCCGAACGAGGAGACGCCGACTTCGGTCACCCACACCGGCTTACCGGTCACCTCTGCTGCCTCGCGCACGCGGTCGGGCCAGTCGACCAATTGCCAGTGATTCCAATCGAGCGGAAACCCATGCACGCCCACTGCATCCACATAGGGCATCACGTCGAGCTCCACCATAAGGCGCAGAAACTCGCAGTCGCACGCGGAGACTCCGCCCAGGACGATCGGCAGCTGCGGATTCACCTTGCGAATCGCTTGCGATGTGAGCTTCACCATCTCGGCGAAGCGAACCCACCCCGGGTCCAGCTTGAAGTTCCAGTGCGAAAGGTTGTTCGGCTCATTCCAAAGCACCACAGCTTCAACCATTGATATCCGTCCCCAGGGCCTCGAGGCGTTCGCGAACGGAGAGGCCCGCAACCGCAAAGTTACGCAAGAGGACAAACTGCTTCGAGGCATGCAAGGAGCCACGCGTCCGGCCCTTCCTCAATCCGCATTGCGATTTTCGGTAAGAGACAAAGTAGAAGCTGAAGGTTGCCTAACGCCGACCGGAGTAGCCGGGAAGGCAACCCGCAGCAGAATGCCGCCCAAGAGTTCGAGCCGCGGTAAACGATTACCAGGGCTGCCCCGCATACGCTACTATGGACTGCGTTCTGCACACCGGGCGCACCGCACTGCTGACCATCTCAAGAGGAAATCCATGAAGTCTCGAATTGCCCTGATCGCCCTCACTCTCTGCGCCTCCGCCGCATGCGCACAGACCACCGTCACCAAAGCACCCTTCGGCAAGACACCGGACGGCGCGCCGGTCGACGCCTACACGCTCAAGGACAAGACGCTCACGGTCAAGATCATCACCTGGGGCGCGCACATCATCGAGATCGACGCGCCCGACCGTAACGGCAAGGATGCCGACGTGGTGCTGGGCTACAAGTCCATGGACGCTCCGAACGCGGGTTATATCGCCGACAACGGCAAGACCTACATGGGTTCGGTGGTTGGCCGCTACGGTAACCGTATCGCGGGCGGCAAGTTCACGATCGACGGCAAGGCTTACCAGGTGAACGTCAACGAGACCAAAGTCGGCAACACGCTGCACGGTGGGAAGGTCGGCTTCGACCGCAAGAACTGGACCGCCAAAGAGATCCCCGATGGCGTCGAACTCACGTTGGTCAGTCCGGATGGCGACATGGGATTTCCCGGCACGCTGACCGCGCACGTCCGCTACACGCTCGAGGGAGACAAGCTGAAGCTCGCCTACACCGCGACGACAGACAAGCCAACGGTCATCAACCTGACCAATCACTCCTACTTCAACCTGGCCGGTTCAGGCACCATCCTCGACGAGGTCATGCAGATCAACGCCGATCGCTACACGCCCATCAACGCAGCCTCAATTCCGCTGGGCGATCTGCCCTCGGTGGCCGGCACGCCTTTCGATTTTCGTAAGCCCACGCCCATCGGCGCGCGCATTCACGACGACAACGAACAGTTGAAGCTCGCCAAGGGATACGATCACAACTTCGTGCTCAACCCGCCGCACACGCTCACTCACGCTGCTGTGATCGTGACCGATCCCGCCAGCGGACGCACGCTGACCGTTTACACGACGGAACCCGGCGTGCAGTTCTACACCGGGAACTTCCTTGACGGCACGCTGACCGGGCGCAGCGGTCAGCCGTACGTGCAGTACGACGGCTTCTGCCTGGAGACGCAGCACTTCCCGGACAGCCCCAACCATCCGAAGTTCCCCTCAACCACGCTGCGTCCGGGCGAGACGTACCACACCACGACCGTCTTCCAGTTCACTGCCAAGTAACCTCGAGACCCTGGTGGGGCGAAGCTGGGCGGCACGCGTCGCCGTATACTAGCCCCACTCTTGAACTCCGCGGACCCAACCCAGAAGCCTCTCCGCATCGGCGTCGACACCGGCGGCACCTTCACCGACCTGCTCGCACTCGACGAAAACGGCCTTCGCGTGCACAAGCTGCGCTCCACTCCGGACGATCCTTCGCGCGCCATTCTGCAGGGCATTCGCGAACTCACTGGCGAAGCGGCTGACGCCCACATCACCCACGGCAGTACCGTCGCAACCAACGCGTTGCTCGAACGCAAGGGCGCACGTGTCGCGCTGGTCACGACCGCGGGCTTCGAAGATGTCCTGCTGATCGGCCGCCAGACCCGCGCCGAGCTGTACAACTTCCAGGTGCGCGCACGCCGTCCGCTCCTCGAACCCGGCTACACGCTTGGCGTACAGGAGCGGCTCGCCGCCGACGGTTCCGTGGTGGAACCGCTGGCCGAAGCGGAAGTGAGCCGCATCGTCGCCTCGCTCCGAGCGCTCCAACCCGACTCGGTTGCCGTCTGCTTGCTGCACGCCTACGCGAATCCCGCGCACGAAGTCGCGCTGGTTGCAGCGCTCACCGCCGCTGGATTCATGGTCTCCGCCTCGCACCAGATCCTGCCGGAATACCGCGAGTTCGAACGGTTCTCCACCACCGCCGTCAACGCCTACGTCACCCCGCTGATGGTGTCGTATCTTACCCGCCTCGAACAAGGTCTTGCGCTTTCTGAGCCCTTGTCCCTGAGCCCTGAACCCTGCCTTCGCATCATGCAGTCGAACGGTGGCAGCATCTCCGCCGCGATCGCAAAACGAGCCGCCGTGCACACGATTCTCTCCGGACCCGCGGGTGGTGTGGTCGGCGCGCAGGCTATTGCCGCTGCCTCCGGTTATACGCGCATCATCACCTTCGACATGGGCGGCACCAGCACGGACGTCTCGCTGCTTGACGGTGCCATCGGCACGACCAACGATTCCGTGGTTGGGGACTTCCCCGTTCGCCTGCCGGTTCTCGACATCCATACCGTCGGTGCGGGCGGCGGTTCGATCGCCTGGATCGACTCCGGCGGCAGCCTGCGCGTCGGCCCGCGGTCCGCCGGCGCCGATCCCGGACCCGCCTGCTATGGCACCGGCTCCGAACTCACCGTCACCGATGCCAACCTGCTGCTCGGGCGGCTCGATCCGGAGTACTTCCTGGGCGGCCGCATGGCGCTCGACCTCGACCGCACGCGCAAACTGGCGCGCGCACTGGGCAAGCGGCTCAACCTGAGCGAACGCGCCCTCGCGGAGGGCATCGTGCGCATCGCCAACTCCAACATGGAACGCGCGATACGCCAGGTGAGTGTGCAGCGGGGACACGATCCCCGCGACTTCGCGCTGCTTGCCTTCGGCGGCGCGGGCGGACTGCACGCGTGCGATCTCGCCGATTCGCTCGACATGACGACCGTGCTCATCCCGGAACACTCGGGCGTGCTCTCGGCGCTCGGGATGCTGCTGGCCGATGTCGTCAAGGACTACTCCACGCCCATCCTGAAGCCGGCCGCGGAGGTCAGCGAAGCTGCCTTGCAGCAGGCGCTTGAACCGCTTGCCGAGCGGGCCCGCGACGAACTGCTTGGCGAGGGATTCAACCCAGCCGATATCCTGCTCACGCCGACGCTCGATATGCGCTACCGCGGCCAGGCCTATGAACTCTCCATCCCCTTGGCGCCCGATTTCGTCGAGGCGTTCCACCGCGCGCACCACAAGCTCTACGGCTACGCCAACCCACACCGGCCCACCGAGATCATCCAGCTTCGCCTGAAAGCCACCGGCCGCACCGACAAACCCAGCCTCGCGCCACTATCTGCGTGCCCCACCCTCGCAAAGCCAGGGTGGGATCCCGCGCCATGCAGCCCGCCGGAACCCACGGCTGTCCGACCCACGGTCTTTGGCCGGCGACCCATTCCAACTCCCATCTACCATCGCCAGGACCTCACACCCGGCATGACCGCCGCCGGACCGGCCATCCTGCTCACCGGCCAGTCCACCAACCTCATCCCGCCGGCGTGGCGATGGAGCATCGACGCCATGGGCACTCTCGTAGCTCGGCCCATGCGGGAATGACCGACAGGGTTCTTGATCCCGCCGTTCTCCCGACTTATCTCGGCACTCTGTTGCCTGCTTCTTGAGGAATCAAGCGACCATGCGCACCGACCCCATCGAATTCGAGATCTTCAAGAATCTCTTCGTCTCCATCGCCGAAGAGATGGGCGTCACGCTCTGCCGCACCGGCTTCTCGCCCAACATCAAAGAACGCCTGGACTACTCCTGCGCCCTGTACGACGCGGCCGGCCACACCATCGCGCAGGGCGACCATCTGCCGGTGCATCTCGGCGCCATGCCGCTCTCCGTGCGAGCCGCCATCGACCACGTCGCGATGGAGCCGGGCGACACTGTCATCCTCAACGATCCGTTCCGCGGAGGCACGCACCTTCCCGACATCACGCTGGTCAGCCCCGTCTTCCTGAATCCTCGTGGCCCATCTTCGCCGACGGCGTTGTCGTCGGCTAAGGTGGGTTCGGGCTCCGCATCCCGCCGCAAACCTGCCTTCTACGTCGCCAACAGAGCGCATCACTCCGATGTCGGCGGCATGAGCCCAGGCTCCATGCCGCTCGCCCGCGAGATCTTTCAGGAAGGCCTCATCATTCCGCCGATCAAGCTCATCCGCCGTGGCCAGATGGTGCCGGACATCCTCGCGCTCCTTCTCAACAACGTGCGCACGCCCGACGAACGCGAAGGCGATCTGACGGCGCAGATCGCGGCCAACCATACCGGTGCGGAACGCCTGCGGCAGATCGTCAGCCGCTACGGCTACAAACGCGTGGCGCGCTACGCCGCACTGACCCAGGACTACACCGAACGCGTGCTCCGCGCGACCATCGCCCGCATTCCCGACGCCACTTACGAATTCGCCGACGCCTTGGACAACGACGGCTTCAGCGACACGCCGATTTGCATCCGCTGCGCGATCACCATCGCCGGAGACAGCGCCACGGTGGACTTCACCGGCTCCGATCCGCAGACCTCAGGCGGCGTGAACGCAAACCTGGCGATCACGCTCTCGGCGACGCTGTACGTCTTCCGCTGCCTGATTGCCGAAGACGTTCTCTACAACGACGGCATCGCGCGGCCCATCCGCGTCATCGCTCCCGAAGGCTCGGTCGTGAACGCGCGGCATCCTTCGGCGGTCGCAGGTGGCAATGTCGAGACCTCGCAGCGCATCACCGATGTCGTTCTCGGCGCGCTCGCGCAGGCGCTGCCGGACGTCATTCCCGCCGCCAACCAGGGGACCATGAATAACGTGACGCTGGGCGGAACCAATCCGCGCAGCGGCCAGCCGTTCGCCTACTACGAGACGGCCGGCGGCGGCATGGGCGGCCGTCCGGGGATGCCCGGCCTCAGCGGCGTCCACACGCACATGTCGAACACCCGCAACACGCCGATCGAGGCGTTCGAACAGGCGTTTCCGCTGCGTATTCGCACCTACGCACTGCGGCAAGGCAGCAGCGGCGCGGGAGCGTTTCCCGGCGGCGAAGGGCTCATCCGCGAGTACGAAGCGCTGGTCGAAACTTCCGCAACCATCCTGACGGAGCGCCGCAACTCACAGCCCTACGGCGCGCAAGGCGGAGCACCCGGTGGATGCGGCCGCAACTCCATCGTTCGTGCTGATGGCGAAGTGGTGCCGCTGCCTGCGAAAGCGCGCATCGAACTCCACCCCGGCGACCGGCTGCGCATCGAGACACCTGGCGGCGGCGGGTACGGACAGCCGTGAAAACGCCAAGCGCTCGGCACCCAACGAAGTGGCACCCGTCCGGCGTCAGGACGCACTTGCAGTTGTCTTGGCTCTTCTTGGCCCCGCGCGCATCGCAACGCGCCCTGCTCGCCGCATCGCTCGGCTGGATGCTCGATTCCTTCGACGTGATGCTGTACTCGCTGGTGCTCGCGTCGCTCATTCTCGACCCAACCCTGCACCTGAGCAAGCAACTCGCCGGGAC
>Ga0209208_10005421_pt1 | contig 17784 bp, 16 predicted proteins | sample S1TSphfallax_3_FD_187694 | JGI IMG/M metagenome (GOLD analysis project Ga0209208, IMG submission 187694) | Host-associated microbial communities from peat moss isolated from Minnesota, USA - S1T2_Fd - Sphagnum fallax MG (SPAdes) (version 2) | ecosystem: Host-associated > Plants > Peat moss >... | reverse complement strand
GCTTCATTCGATAGGCCTTCGGTGTCTCATTGGTGGCAGTGGGCACTGCCCGCCCCACCACCTGGTATTGATGAAACTGCTCCAAACAAACCATTAACACTATTAACATAACTGAATGTGGTGGCAAGATCGTAATCCTTTACAAATTTCTAGTGGAGATGTGACGGTTCAACAAATATCTTTCAACATAACTCTGCAAATTGAATGAGTACGAGAAATCCTACCAAACATCCAGGTTTATCTAAGATTACAACAGCAGAAAAACATTCGAAACAAGAACAAGAATAGCTCTGTGACCCTACACGATGATCCTTCATATGCCCTAGAAAATCGTTCCAGAAGCAAGGCAATTCATGAGACCACAAAACCACAACTCAAACATATCTAACAGTATTGAATGCATCATGCGAACATGAGCACCGTTACATGCAGCAAAAAAGAGAACGAAAAACCCTTGGGAAACTGGCAAACATAAACCCGTGGAAGACACATCGCCAAAAACAGAACAAAAAAAGCAATCAGGACCTTGATGAACCCCAAGGCACTCCGCATACACATTCAGACCATTTTCGCCCTGAAAAGATTAGTGTGATATGTGAAACACCCCAGTACAAACGCACTCCACAACTTTATTAACCGAACACGTCTGGAGACCCCCGAAAAACTCCCATGTTCGCTGGATGCATATCATACCACTTAAACTCTCACCGATCAAACAGCGATCCAGACAGCATTTTCGGCATATTGGGCTATGCAAGCCCAAAAACTTCTACGGACAACTGAAACCAAAAACTGTGATCCCGTAAGCCCAAGAAAAAAAAGAAGGAAAAACCCCAAAAAGCTCCCATGTTCGCTGGATGCATATCATATCATCACACTTCGACTCTAAGTGACCAAACAGCGATCCAAACAGCGCTGTCAGCAAGTTGAAAAGAGCTAGCCGAAAAACTCTAGGAACGACTAAGACCAGAAAATGAGATCACACCACTACAATGCGAAAAAAAACAAGACACTGAAGACACACCCAGATTGATAACAAATAACACAACCGAGCGCGTTTTCTCTACGGCTTGAAGTTTGTATGTGTTGCAGGAGAGTTTGATAGCCTACCCGGAAGCTCATGGCTCGCTGCGTGTGCTGCACCGTAGATGCTTGACAGAGAGACGCCGCCGTGTTCCCGTCGCACAACACCGAGGAGACGACCGAAAGAGAGAAGAATGACAGGGGACATTCGGGCTCTTAGGACGGCCGCCGGGAGTAGGGTTAGGGTTTCGTTTCTGGACGCCGTCACGAGTCACGAGCAGCGTCTAAACCCTAGTGCAGGCGAAATGGAAAATATGCTGCCTTGTTTATGTGTTGTTGCAGTGAACGCTGAAAGCGAAACAAAATAAAATTGTTTAAAAGCTTGGACACTAGGTAATCATATTATTTACAAAAAAATGATGATTTATTTATTTTCAAGAAAATGAAGATTATTTGTGCATATTCGAGAAAATGAAGATTATTTGTGCATATTCAAGAATATTTCACTTGTTGAAATGGAATTGTGAAAATTAAATAATTATGCAAGAAACATGTGTCCAAGTTGTCAATGTTCTATTATTGTATGCCTATCGTTTTGACCTTAAATTAAATGGTTGGAATTCTATTAATTTGAATATGTAGTTTGATTTATATATGAGATTTTATTTTTTGGGTGGCTAATAACATGACAAAGCATTACTAACCCGCCCCTTGAACTTTAGTAAATGAGGCCCAAAAAATATTTGAGGGGGAAAGGTAAGACTGAAATAAGTGGATCATGCATACACAATAATATGATGTACAAAGGCGGTGAAAACCAAAAGTAAAACAACTACTTAATACGAAGTAGAAAGTCCATAATCAACAAATAGTGATAGTGGATACTTGAATGAAAAGATGGTGACTACAAAATAGTGCAACCAAACAAGCAATTACAACATTCACTATACATGCATAGTAAGTGATGCAATTTACACTAACTATAATTTCCATTATGGATCTTTAACCATGTCAATCTTGGGTTGCAATGTTTGAAATTGTGTAATTCCTAGTGGCTTTGTGAAAACATTAGTTTTTTTTTTGGTTGTGCTATGAGAGTGTAGAAAATTTCAATCTCCTTGGCATGCACCTTTTCTCTCATGTAATGATTTTGAATTTCTATGTGTTTCCTCCTTACGTGAAAAACATGATTGTTCACAAGCTTGATGCTACATTCATTGTCACAATGTAACTACGTTGGCTTGTCTTTCAAAATTTGTAGCTTTTTCAATAACATTCAAAACCAAATTTCTTTGGTACCATTTTAAAAAGCTCTATACTTTGCCTCATGCTAGATAGGGCAACTATGGGCTAAAGCTTATTGGTCCAAGATATTGGGTTGCATCCAAGTTTTAAAAGCATTACTATTGTGGATATGCAATTGTCAAGGTCTCATGCCCAATTTGCCCATCCTTTTAGGTTGACATTGTTTTCATCAAGAAAATATATCCCAACTCAATAGTGCCTTTGACATATTGAAAAATATGTTTAATTGCATTGAGATGAACTTGTTGAAGATTGTTCATGAACTAGCTCAAAATTTTATTGGATATGCAATATTTGAATGTGTGTGTGAGAAAGATGAACTTCCCACAAGTTGTTGATAATCTATTAAATCCATTACTTTAAAATCCATGTCAATTTATAATTTGGTTCTTTCATTCATGGATATGGTTGTAATTCAACACTCTTGCATCCCAAATTTGCAAAGCTACTTACAATCATAATTCCTATTACCAACAAGGTTTGGTTTTCAAAATAGATGAACTATATTTCTGTGTATAGGTTCATAAGACCCATATTCATCAATTCGTATTGCTTGGTGAGTTCCTTTTCAAGGATCTCAAGCTTATTGGTGTTGTCTTTGTTCAAGAACAAGTCATCATCATACAAGATTAATATCACATACCAATCTCCTTCCATTGAAAAATATAAGTTGTGGTCAGATTCACTTTTAGTCAAACCAATAATGAATAAGAAAACATCAATCTTGGTGTACCACACCCTTGACATTTGTTTTACACCGTAAAGAACTTTCAAAAGGAAACACACCTTGTGTTCTTCTCCTAGTTGTGCTAATCGTTTTGGTTGCAACATGAGAATTTCTTCATAAAGATCCCCCATGGAGAAAAACAATTTTTACACCAAGATGTTTGATGTTCCATCTTCATTGAAAAGCCAATGCAACCATCAAATAGATAGTACCCCATTTTATAACTAGAATAAATATCTTTTCATAATCAATTCCCTTTTGTTATTCAAAACCACAAGCAACCATTAGCTTGACATTTAATCCTAAAGACCCATTTTGTGGTAATAGGTTGTTTCCCAAGAGGTAATTCCACAAATTTCCATGTCTAATTCTTGTGAATAAAATCAATTTAAGATTACATTATTTGTTTCGAATGTGATTAAGTGTTTTTGCATAGTTGTTTAATTCTTTGAACTTTGTGGGATAGACATAATCGAATGAAAATTGAGGTGACCTTATTAAGTGATTGGAAATTCGAACTTGTGGTACCTGATCATTACATAAAAGAAGATGAGGTTCTAGTTCATCAACATTTACAAGGATTTGAATTTGTTGTCCTTGACCTTCATTGTTCAAAATAGAAGGTGTATTTGAATGAAAATGCATTCTAGTAAATGTTGTCATTGTTGCGACTTGGTTTGGCATCACCATTGTAAATGATAAAAGAAGTGATAATACGACCAAGTGGAATCATGTTCATGTCTTCTAATGTTTTGTGATCTTGAATTTGTGGTAGACTCAACATTGATTCATTAAAGACCACATCCTTGATGATGGCAACATTTTGAAATGTTGCCCACACTCAAATAACAAATTCATTACATTTTGTCTAAAAACCTTTTCTTATGAATAATTTTCACCAAATTTAAATAGGTTTTTTCCATAAACATTTGTACAACCAACATAAGATCAAGTTTAATGCATTATAAATTTTATAACACATATAAGATCATATAGAAGGTTTTATGGAAAAATATGAACATGAAGGCATGAATTGGAAAGAAAAATATTTAATGTTTCACCTTTAAAATTTTAAATACTTATAAGAAATGTGTACAAATCATCCATTATTTTCATATCATTCCACAAATTTTCATCATTGATTAACTTGTATGAAGTTTATAAAACTATGTTATTTTGTAATCACTAGCAAAAAACCCCACATTTTGCAACTAATGTGTTCAACTCATTTTTAACTACAATTATAATTGAACACAACAATCACAATTACAAACCTCTTTTTAACAATTAAAACATGTTTTTCACAATTGAACAACAAAAAAACCAATAAATGCAAGTTGAAAGCAACATTCTAGTTGAAAATGATAACTATGTGTCAACATTAGGACAATAACCACTTTAGTTGTAAACAACACTTACCATTATAGTCAAAAGTTGTTTTCAATTATAACCCACTAGCGAATCAACTTTAGCCATTGATGTTGTGTGACATTATCAAATCTCAAATTGAAAGTTTGACCATGTTGCAACTAAGGTGGATAGATTGTTTAGCCATTAGTTAAGCAACACATGGTGCATTCACATGCATAGGTTAGGGCATGTAGCACCTACATTACGCCACCTAAACATAGGGTTAAGTTAGGCCATGTGGTATTTAAACATAGGCTGGCACCTAGGCTAGATTAGGACACAATATGGCATTTAGGTTAAGTTAAACCCCAATAGCTTACGTGGACCTTAAGTTAAACCTAAGCCATGTGGTGCCTAAATTATGTGTAGACCTAAGTCACATCACATTTAAATTAAGCCTAAATTTAAGCCATGTGGCATTTAATTAGACAATTTAATTTCATTTTGAGTTTAAAGAAAGGTTGAACATTTAGGTCCAAACTAACTATTAAAAACCACCTACCTTTGGGATTGCATACTTATTAAGTCCTTCAAAAGTAATATTCTACAAAATATGTTTTAAATCATGATTCACAAATCAACTTGTAAATTTTTAAAATTTTTATAATCCAAAAAGATGTTATAGTATAATGTAAAGGTGTACATTAAAAATTTCCCAAAAAATGTCAATTTCAAATCATTTCAAGTCTTTTAAAAAATATTTTGAATAGTGGAAAAAATGGTTACATTTTTTTTGGAGTGATTTTGGATATTCTATAGTTGTTAAATGCATTTCAAATTTTGCCAAATCTTTTCATATTACAACAAAAATATTGTTGTAGATTTCATCCAAAATTTTCAACATGAACTTAGGTAACCATTTATCACAATGAAAATTAAGTAGTGGTTACATCTTGGAATAACTTTTTATACTTAATTTGAACGATTTTATTGGATCATCCTAAATGATATTTGTTTGTTTTAATATTTCTTATGTTTTTTTTTATGTTTGTAATGCACCCATTTATATTGTTTACAAGTTTGAAAATATGACAAACAATATGGGATAAACTTTTGGGAAGAATAAACATTCTCATGTATCCCATACAACATTATTTTTAGGTAATTATTAAATAAGTACAATAATGATATAAGTAGGTAAATTAAAAGGTAGGTAAATAGATACATTAAAATTAGATCAATGTAAGATTTAATTATAATAAAATTATTGTTTAATTACTTTACAACCTAATTAATGTACCTTGCTTACACCACCTACACACTTATGCTAAATAAATAAAGGTAAGCAACTTAAATATGTAAGTTAAGTAAATATGTAACTTGAAAGGGTCCAAAAATTACAAATTTGCACAATTTTCATCTATAGATTGTAATATAATTGAAAACAACATGTAGTTGAAAATGTTTTGGTTTAAAAAATGGCACTTTCCCCTAGTGTATTCTTTCAAAATATTCATCATTTTTCATGAATGAACTTTCATATCATTTAACATTTTTTTTCAAATAAAGTATAAAGAATTGATTTTTATTTGTATGTATATTAAAATAAATAAGTAAAACATATTATCCACCTTGGGTCCTAAAGGAGTGCAAGTTGGATGGTGAAAAAGCTAGTGGTTTTTGGAAAGTATCTAATTAAATAATCTCATCAAAATATCAACTCACACAAGTTGCATATTAGAGGAACTTAATGCAAACAAATTATGCATTCATGGATGGCATGTTTCAACCACTATTGTGACCTCCATTTGGGGTTCTTGTAAAAAATTTGAAAGGATTTAAAAAGAATGATTCTTTTTATCCTTTCTTTTATGCAAGAATGCAAATTTCAAAATTTCAAAATATGTTACCTAAACATTTTACAGATTAATTCCAAAAAATCCAACCAATTTTAAACAATTGATATAACCATTCTATCTAAATATTCACCTTTAAAAAAATTCATAATTTATTTATGAAAATGCCAAATGTCTATCACATGAATTATTGTTTATCTTTTTTGCTTTCAAATTTGAAACATGCTCAAAATGCATTATAAATGCTAAAAAAAATAAAATTGAATCTTAAAAAAAACCATATTCATTTAATTGACTATCAATGACCAATAGTGTTATCCTTTAAATAATCTTCAATCCAAATCCCAAATTCAACCCCAAACCCTTTTTTTTTCCTCCAAAAATTAAGTATTCATAAAGTGAGCAATTAAAAAGAAAAGAATATCAAGTATTGAAATAATAATATTAATTGCACAGGATTTGAAAAAATTAATTGTGATTACATCAATAGTGAATGTTGTAATGAAGATGCACTACTACAAAATGTGGGTGCAATTCATTAGTCCCCTTTCACTAGATGAGTAAATTACTTAAAATCTAGTGAAAATCATTTGATGTATAAGAACACCTTTTGTTATAGTGGTGGTAATGAAGGAACCTTTGGTAAATTGAAAACTCAAAATGAAATCATTTTTACAATTAGCAAGGGTGGTAAAACCAATATAAAACAATCATTGTAAAACAATGTACCTTTTTTGGGGTGGTTTTTCATAATTCTCAAATTGGGCATTCTGGTTTTCAATTTGATTAATTTTATAAATAAGTTTAATATCAAAAAAAAATCAGAAAATATTTTATTTCTCTATTTATTGTTGGAAATCCAAATATATACTTTCAATGTCGATGATTCATTGGAGTTGGTTTAAGGAAAACAACTTTAATTCACAATGTTCCCCAGTGGCCATTTTTTCACAAAATTAGTTTTTTTTTTTCTTTTTTTTTCCTTCAGTTAATTGCTATTGGTAATGGACAGTAACAAAAGAGCCCAAGTTGGAATTCGCACTTAGGAAGACTATTCCATGAGAAGACTATTCCATGTGACGATTCCAACTGGGATTGTGGTTCTCCACACCTTTTCTATTTTCTTGGGAGCGCACGCCAAAATAATTGGAAACGAATTTGAAGACAAATTCCACATGACGATTTCAAGTGGAATTGTCATCTTCTACGCTGTAATGAAAACTGATTGAGCTTCAAACCCTAAAATGTGCGTCTCGTTGCAGGTCCTCTTTCTTCTACTCCATCTTTTTTCCGGTTTTCCTTCGTCCGTGCATGCTTCTTTGAGAAGCGAATTGCGAGGGTTTGGATCATAGTTTTGATTGTCAACTCTCGGGTTGCTGAGTTACATCACAGGAGAGGGACGGCAGGGGGAGAAAATGGCCTTGCCGATGAACGAGGCGGACATTTTTGAGGACGTGGACGATGAACTGGCTGGGCTGACTCCCGAAGATATTCTTCGTCGTAGCCGGTTGCTCAAGAACGAGATCCGTGTCTTGAAGGTACGGAATTCTCCCCAGCTTTTATTGCCGTCTCTCTTTCTGATTTTTTTTCCCCCCGGACCCCTCCTCTTCGCCTAGGGTTTGACAGTATGCGGTACTGAGCTTATCCCCTGCCTGCTGAAGGAGCTTCGTTGATTTGTATCTTGTTTTCATGAACACGGCGTATGCTGACATCGGTTGTCTCTCCATGGGACAAGTGAGCATAGGCTTTTTGGTCGCAAGCATTTGGAATTGCCTTTAGTCATCCGTCATGCCATGAAAAATTGGCCGAGTAAATTTAATGATTGTTTCAGTACTTAGTACATAAGTAGGATACGTGATTCTTCAACCACAGTATAGCTGCAATCCTGCTGGCAGGATATGAGCCTGTGTTGGTGTGGTGAAGGATGAGACACATAGGCTCTCACTTGAGCATGAAGCAACCCGGGAGAAGATCAAGGAAAATCAAGAGAAGATCAAGCTTAACAAGCAACTGCCCTACCTTGTGGGCAATGTGGTTGAGGTACTAATTTTTCTTGCCAGTTTTCTCCAACCAAAAATCAACGCATGCCATTCTCATTTGAATCTCATTAGAGGAACCACGAGTTCATGAATTCAGGATGAAAACAAGGCCAGGACAAAGTCACCTGTGGACTTTTGTTCCTCATGAACGCAGCTTTAATTGTGATGCAGATTTTGGATGTCAATCCTGAAGATGAAAATGAAGAAGATGGAGCAAATGTTGACTTAGATTCCCAAAGAAAGGGGAAGTGTGTAGTCCTGAAGACCTCGACTCGTCAAGTATGTGTTTCAAATACAATATACCTACTGCAAACTATTGAAGGGTTCTTGTCTTTTTTGCCATGTACATTGTGTGGTTGTGCTTATAAGCTGGGATTCTGACAAGAACTCACATCTGGCTGCAGACCATCTTCCTACCAGTGGTTGGCCTCGTGGATCCAGATACCTTGAAGCCTGGTGATTTGGTAGGTGTAAATAAGGACAGTTATCTGATTTTGGATACCCTTCCCAGTGAGTATGATTCGCGTGTAAAAGCCATGGAGGTGGATGAGAAGCCAACTGAGGAATATTCAGATATTGGTGGTCTTGATAAGCAGGTTAGTAACACCATACGAGTTTAGGAGAACCTAGCCATTGAGCTAAACTGTGGTTGTCACTCTTGGTATCATTTCAACCATCTTATGTCACTTCTGACTTTGTTTCGGGTCAACAGATTCAAGAGCTTATGGAGGCAATTGTCCTACCCATGACCCACAAGGAGCGGTTTGACAACTTAGGTATCCGACCTCCAAAGGGAGTTCTGTTGTATGGGCCACCTGGCACTGGAAAGACTCTCATGGCACGTGCTTGTGCAGCCCAAACAAATGCTACCTACTTAAAGCTTGCTGGACCACAGCTTGTCCAGGTGATTTCTTGCTTCTTCTTCTCAGTTTTGTGTCCATCAGTTGTGAGTGGTTCAATTGCACACTGTTGGACCCTTCAGAAGGGTTTGTTTTGAAACTGTAGCTTTGTCTGGCACAGATGTTTATAGGGGATGGAGCAAAGCTGGTGCGGGATGCTTTTCAGCTGGCCAAGGAGAAGGCTCCTTGCATTATCTTCATTGATGAGGTTGATGCAATTGGAACAAAGCGGTTTGATAGGTATCCTTTTGGGCCTTTAGGTCTGCCATTCAAGGCTGAGAACTTTTGCCTGATGTACATTAGTCATCAAGGTCACTCTGTGCTTTACTTGTTTGTCCACTACATTCCGATTTGAGCTTGTGGCGCTGACCGCTTATGCTGTAATGACAGTGAAGTGAGTGGTGATAGAGAAGTTCAGAGGACTATGTTGGAGTTATTGAATCAGCTGGATGGATTCAGCAGTGACGAACGCATCAAGGTGGAGAACCACAGCTCCCTTTTTTCCCCTTGCTATAGTTGCAGAATTCTTGTGTATGGGACTCTGATAGTGTGACAAACTCCTCTGGTTTACATGTTCTTTCATGCCTTATTCACAAGATGGCAAGTAGATAAAAGTATGCTGTGGCAGTGAGCTATTCTGGTAAGAAATTGGCAAATTTCTGATGATAAGCATGTTGCCAACAGGTTATAGCAGCCACAAACAGAGCAGACATATTGGACCCTGCACTTATGCGCTCAGGCCGTCTTGATCGGAAAATTGAGTTCCCTCACCCCACAGAGGAGGCACGGGCTAGAATTCTCCAGGTATGTACACTGTCACACACTTCGATTGCATGTTGCTCACTTCCTGTCTTGACTCTTACTGATCCCAACTGATCTCACATGTTGCAGATCCATTCAAGGAAGATGAATGTCCGCACAGATGTTAACTTTGAGGAGCTCGCGCGCTCCACTGATGACTTCAATGGTGCCCAGCTGAAGGCTGTGTGCATTGAGGCTGGCATGCTTGCTCTGCGGCGTGATGCAACGGAGGTATGTTAGATGGATGATCTGTAGAGTATGGCAGTCATGTAGACAGCACTGGTGCAACAGATGGTGTTCTATCTTCAAGAAAATGTGATCTCAGCCTTGCAAATGTTTGCCTTCTTTAGACAGAAATTCTCTGTGTAACTTGTGAGCCATTGTGAAGTTTTCTCCTCAATCTCACTGTTGATTGTCCCTGAACGAGTGAGAGACAATTATACTGCTTGTTGTTGTTTCTTCATTCTAGTTTGTACCTTCTGTGTTTGTTCTGTCTTTAAAAAGTCCTTATCTGGAAGTTTTTTCTGTGACTTCAAGGAAAAGTTTTAACCTTGTTCTGGCTTTCTTAATTATGAGTTTGGAGATTTCTTGATTCACATGAAAGTTATTTTCTCCTCAATCACACGAGTAGATAACTCATGAATTTGTTGGATTGTAGGTCACACATGAAGACTTCAATGAAGGCATCATCCAGGTCCAAGCAAAGAAGAAAGCAAGCCTCAACTACTATGCCTAAAGCTGAAGTAGTAACTGAGGGTGGGCAGATTGAACTTTAGTTGCAGACAGGTGAAGGTTAAACATTACAAGGCCTGCATTGGTACTGGAACTTCCAGAAGTCAAGAATGCTTGGGCTGTAGCAGGAGTGGTCATACAAATACGATGAGCATTGATGAAAGGAAGTGGGTTTGGTGGATGAGATGAGATTTCCTCTTTATTCACAGGAAGCAATTGCCATTTGTGTATCCAGTTAGAGGCCAGAATTCAGAAGCAAGCTTGACAATTGTATCAATCTGGATGCATGGAGCTCACAGTTTTGCACTGTTCTTGTGTGAAGCCTGGCTCAAAACTTCAAAGTTTACATAAAACCTCAAAAGATTACCAGCTTGACACAGTGGATTGATGGTGGTTCTTTCAACATGCAATTCAATCATCCTGAACTCTCTCGCAGTCTATGAGCCAAGCTGTGAAAAGGCAGAAATTGGGTGATCGTTAACCCTGAATTGTTGCAGAGAATATCCCAGAAATCAGTCTTGGGCATTCAAACCTTTTTTTTGAGTTGGTTTGGTGTCAAGTTTGGTGTCAAGTTTGCTGGCAATTTGTTTTTCATCTTGTGCAAGATTTTGATTCCTTGCAAATATGTTGGGTAGAGTAAAGTCTCTCTATGTGTAAACACAATGATGGGCATTTTGAGTAGGGTGACTAATGTTTTTGCTGACAGCAGGAAGCCACCCTGTTGAGAAAGTCATACAGATGGATCCATTGATGCTATGCTATCCATTGACACTACTGTCAACCTTAAGCAACTTTTGCATTGTATTGAGTGGAGCTTTGCCAGCTTCTGTCTGGTTTTGATGCTGCTGTGTGTTGTGAATCGGTGGTACTGTCTCTGTGTGCTACTCTTCTATTGCATAGTGTGTGGTGCGGCACTTCTATTTCTTTGTAACAGGGTCCTGAAATCTCCAAGCCTGCTAAATCTTGTGTTTCTAAAAGATGACCAGCAGAGTACAATGTTAGATTGATAGCAGAATTCCAACTGCAAATTCTCATGTCGAAGTTTTTTTTGGTACCAACTCTAGATTTGTGGGGATCTTTTCAATATGTTAGCTTGGGTAGGAGATCATCCAACTGCCCTAATATTTGGACATTTCAGGGAGCAACTGTTATGTGTCATGTTGCCTGCTAATAAATTGGAACAAACAGGTAATGTTCAACTGCTGCAGAGGTATTGTGTCCTTTACTATGCGAGGCATACTTGCAGAAATTCCTGATGCAGTCAGGGCTACATGTAGTTATGATTCATGGATTGCTGTTGGAATACAGTGCTAATGGATGTCCCAGATTCTAGTCTTTGTGCACCATTGCTTGAAATTTGTTGTAGCACTGCATGAATTGGGATCAAATTCATGCCACCAGTGCCCTGCAGTGATTATCCAACCTTCCAAGATGCTTGAGATTGCCTCTCAAGTTGGGGAAGCCATGTTGTCTGGTACGTGGGAATAGCTGAGGCTTCCTGGATGCTGGAAGTACTGAAAGAACTCTTGAGAAGATGCAAGAGAAGTGTCGTCTGTTCGTATTTCGATCAAAAGTGTTCCTCAGATGCAATTTGTCCTGAGCTTATTGTGATTGGATAGTGCAGGTCACCATTCATGACCCTAGCATCAACAAGCTCAGCCACGTACATAGAGCTGGAGACATTCCAATCATAGGTACAGATGACAATTACCCATGTAGACTGCGCTTCTGAACTTGCTGATATCAACAAATTTTGTAGAAAGCAGATTCATTGTTGCACATTGCCAAACTTTCTGATTTTCTGAGTGAGTATTTAAGCATATAATTAGCAATGGTAGGTGAACATGTACTCAGCATATTTAGATTGCATAATTACTGGATTTGCCTGCGATTTCTGAATTGACATCATTTTGCTGACTTTGCTGCAAGGCAAGATAGAGTGACCACCTCACATTTCTTTGCTGGAAACTTGAACTTGGTTGTTTTCCTCTTTTTCTGCAGAGGTCTGGAATTCCATATCCACAAGCCTTGTTCTTTGTTAGACAAATGTCTCAATCAAATCAGCTTCTAAGTCTACAAACTTCTCCATGGTGCAAGGCTGCAAATTTATACAATCATGTTGGGGATCACATCTTAACATGCTAGGTGAACCGAGGACTGAACAGAACTGTGGTTATGAATCCTAAGAACTGCACTGATAACCATCAGGGTCTGTTCCTGTTCCCTGATTGGCGTTATATGTCTTGTACATGCCACACTGAGGAATGGCCCTTTTGTTCGGAGGACCTCACCAATAGTAGGGCCTCCAAGTAGGTGGTGAAGGTAATCTGATACCACAATTAGGATTGTCAAGTCCTAACTACTCTACAATATATGGTAAGGAATTATCACTTGCATCCAAAGCACCAGGTTCAATCCATCTTACATAAGTCAAACAATTACTCATCACTTATTTTTCTATAGTATACTCTATGATTGATAGTGGGGATTACATTGAAATGGTCAAAATTCTCAAAACTCTCAAGTGAACTCTTGAAACTGTCAAGTCATGAGTCCCATAGGATTGTAAGCTCATAACTCTCACATACGAGCCTTGATCAAAAAGCTTAAAAGGGCAAGTAAACCCTTCAAGGACTCTAATTTCAAGTCAATTTGCTTCCAAGTCATTACCCCCATCTTGACATGAGTTCAACGAGAACCTGTGGAAGTTCTCCATCATGCAGGATCTTGCAAAGATGAAGTTGGTTATGCTTACAAAAGGCCTAACATGAGATTCTCAGGGTTAACCATCCAATGCTGTAGCATCTTGTCAACTGGGTATATATATGCACCTCCAAGCGAAACCTTTCTCTTAAAAATGAGATAATATAGACACTGAAAACCCCTTCTCTAAAATGGCAAGATTGGTCTGTGGGCAATTAGAATCGAAGATAAAAAAATCCAGGACGCAAATCAGGAGTTAATGCAGATGACGATTACCTTGCTACAGCAAAAGAAAGCAGAAGAGAACAGTCCTCGAAGTGAAGGCGAAGAGGAAGGGGAAGACAACGACGGACGACGACGACGACGCAAGGAAAGAGAAAGGCCGGGGATTTCTGTCATCTGTATCCGAACAGAATAATGTACAGTCTCAAGTTTCTCATCCATTTATAGGGGGATGGAGGTCGAATTTCCATGAATAATGGGGCTTGCGAATGGATGATGGAATTTGGGAGATGAGGAGGAGCGCACAAAGCAGAAGCTTTGCTATTTCTGTCGCCCTTTTGTCTCTGGCTTTCTTTCTCTCTTCTCTCTGCCTCCTGCTGCTGCTGTCGTCCTCGCTTTCTTCACGCCAATTCTTCGGCCCGATCTGTTCTCCAAGGGTTGGAGGAGCTTCGGGACTTTACGGCGTCTCGGATGATGCGGAACGGCGTTCAGTAGTGCGGGTGTGGAAGGAAGGAAGCCTCCGGTTTTGTTGCCGCTTGCCACTCGTTTGGTTGTTTTCCGTCGTCTTCAGCGTTCTTGTTGCGAATGATGCGGGTAACGCAAGTGTAATTTGAGTGTGAGGAAGAAGAGGAGGTGTTTTTCGACTCCCGTATTGTGGATAGGAGTTTTTAGGAAGGTAAGTAGGTTATAGCTCCTCTTGTAGAAGAAAGATGGCGCTGCGCGGGTTTTGTGGTGTACGATGGGGGAGACTGCTGCTTGGATGCGATCATGGTAGTGGTGTCTATATGGGAGGGAACCGATAGGCTGTTGCCGTGATTCCGTACGTGAATGTGGAAGCAGAAAACTAGTGTGCAGATAGTGAACACAGCAGCATGTTTTGTTGAGGAGGAAGGAAATGCGGTGGCTGTAAGCCCTGTTTGATGTGTTCTTGGTTCTCGCGCTCCTCGATCTTCTCCAGTTGCAATTGTTCCGAGAAATAGGTTCCGATGTCGTGGTTCGCCAGTTCATTGTCTCTCAAGCCTCGTCTGTCCTCGCCGCGGCAAGGAGATGCAGCAGGCGACAACGATGATGAAGGAGCAGAAGAAAGGGATGTAATAAGTGAACATGCTGCAGCTGCTGCTGCAGGAAAGGGCGTGAAAGAGGATCTATCTGAGCTGACCAAGAGTCTGACCCGGCAGCTATGGGGTGTGGCATCATTCTTGGCCCCTCCTCCTCCTCCAGCGGAGGAATCCAGTATGTCACCACCGAAGGCAGTTGTTGTTCAGGTACCTCAAACGGACGAAGGAATCCCGTTGAAAATTGGTGAGGAAAAGGAGAATGATGCCGAATCAGAGAATAGTGATGCAAAGGAGCATTTGGCCCACTTTGCCATATCAGGAATCAGTGCAAAGGATGAGGGTACTGGCATTAGTGATTCTCCAAAACCATCTTCTTCACCAAATTCTGCAGGGCAGAGACTAATAGGGTTTCGCAGCGACCTAGCAGAATTGAGGGGCACTGTAGCAACAAGCTTCTCACGGATTCAGTCAGTCATTCGCAGTGTTACTGGTGATGAAAATGAAACTGGAGGAGCCTTGGAGACTTTTACAGAGGGGAGTGAGGATGGTGATCAAGAAAGCCCTGCAGGCCATGGCCCTAGGAATTCTGGTTTCAACTCCCTGTTTGGGCCTTTGTTTGATGGCATGCTTGCAAGAGAAAGCCCAGCACAGACTGAAATAACTGACAGATCATCCTTGCCTCTGACTTATACAGCACATGATGCACAGGCCAAAGAATTTGAACAACATACTATGGTGAAGTCCTCTATGCAAGATTCTTGCTGTCTTGTTTTTTGATGTGTCCTGCTTGCCATGACCTAGATTTCAGGTGCAAAGATTTGTGTGTGATGTTGGTAAGGAGGTTCTGAGTTTGGTTGGACTTGTTGTGCACTTGCATTTGTTGTCAAGTGGTCAATGGCAATTCTGAGGATTGGGAGGCATCAAGATATGGGATATCAAATTGAGCAGTTCCCATACTCCAATTGATTCCTGGTCTCATTTTCTCTCAACAAACCTTGCTAGAAGTTCAGCTTCATTGGACTGGTCTACATTGCTGGAAAGCGCGGTGAGATCTGGTGACTGCAGTCTGTAAACTCTGGTAACTCTGGGTTGAGGCCTGTCTCACTTTTGAGGACCATTTTCTTGTACAGGATGCTCAACCCAGTGCACTTTCCAGTGGTTTTGGCGAATTGTCAAAGTTTGCTTCCAGCCTGCTCCCATTTGCCCGTGACATGGTTGGTGAATTTTCTGATAGGGAGTATGCTGTGGGTGTGACGGATGAAGTGGTGGCCTTTGCAAACAACATTGCAATGCACCCTGAGACCTGGCTTGACTTCCCCCTGGCAGATGAAGAAGATGATGATGGTAGTTTTTTGGCCTTAAACAGTCCTCCAGTTATGTGGATTGTGTTTCATCTAATCATTGATTTGGTTGTTCCCTAACCAGGTTTGTGCTTGGTTTTAAAACAGATTTTGAAATGACAGAGGCACAGCAAGAGCATGCTGATGCTGTGAAACATGAGGCATCCAGGCTGGGAGCAGTGCACTTTGAGCTTTGCCCAGATATCATTAGCAATGAGCGCTTTTGGAAAATCTATTTTGTGCTCCTGCACTCACGCCTCAGCAAACAAGATGCAGATCTTCTGTCAACACCCCAGGTATTGTGGGAAGGCTTTCTCTGGAAGTAGAGTTCAGGGTTTCACTAGATTTCTTGCGTACTCTTCATATTGAGACCCTGACCTCGTGTGGAGTCCATCTCTAAGGTCTGCAAGGGACCCTGCCCTATTCTTAAATACCAATGTTTGAAGGAAACAAAAGTCACTGCTTGGATAAAACATATGGATCTCTGTTGCAGATTGTTAAGGCCCGTGGCCTCCTTCTTCAACAACTTCAGGATGGAGAAGTTGCTGTGGGTGAAGGAATTCCTGGCCAGTCTGGAGAGAAAGAGCTTGTGATGGGGAATGTAGATGTTGGGGTGAGCTATGATGAGCCGCAAGTCATGAGAAAGGATGTGGATGATATTGGGATCAATCTGATAACTACAGATGCTCATGCACCTGCCAGGATTGAGTCTCTTGCTGATACTCAAGGGAGTGAACAGCCAAGCACAGTGGAATCTGCATCTCCTATGCTTGTGGATGATGAGACAGAAGTCAATGAATGGCTGGAGAACAGTGATGATGAGAATTCAGGCAAGAAAGAAGCCATTGGGGACACAGTGCCAAAAGGAGCAATGAATGCAGGTAACTTTGTCAATTTGGAATGTGAGGCCTGGAAATAGAATATGGGGGTAGAATGGTTGTAAGTTGGGGCCTACCACACCCAGAGTATGACTGAGCCAGAGGGCTGCTATCTTCCCATGCAGAGAACTGAAGTTTAATTCTGTTTTAAAGGAGCTTTCATTTGTGTATTTTCTGATCTCTTCCCCTAGGCATTTTGTCACTGTGGGCCCCTTACGTTGGTGTAGAGAGCCTTATGTGGTCATTCAGAGGGATGTGTCTGCATAACAGATAGTGCTGTGATGAAAAGAAAAACAACTGGAATTATATGTGAAAGAACATTTGCTTTGATCATGTCTGCTTTTTGCTAATGCATTTTGTAGGACTTACAAATGCAGGGGGTTTGGATAATGCTGATGAGGACGTCTCTTTCAGCGACCTTGAAGATGATGAGAATGATATCAACCAGGGCAAGGTATTGTGCTGAAATCATTGTCACATTGAACAGAAGAATCCTTGGAGAATGCTACATTCTTTGCTTTCTGCCATCTGTCTTTCTTAGAAAAATCTGTAGGGGACATGGGCAAATCTGGAAATTTTTTCAACTCTGTGAGGTTAATAATTAAATAGGGGCCTGCTTAACTGCTTGCAAAGGACCGACGACTTGGCTCTCATTGGCCAGGATGCAAGCTTGCTGGTACAGGGTGAGATTGAGATCGACAAGTCAGGACAGGGCACCAGCAATGATCCATCTCAAGATAAAGAGTTTTCAGGTGACACAACACCTGGGAGCAAGTTTGAAAGGGTTGAATTCAATGACTGGTTTACTGTCAACGAAGAAGATGTCGCCAGTGCGGACTCATCTCCTTAGG
>Ga0209208_10005420_pt1 | contig 17787 bp, 13 predicted proteins | sample S1TSphfallax_3_FD_187694 | JGI IMG/M metagenome (GOLD analysis project Ga0209208, IMG submission 187694) | Host-associated microbial communities from peat moss isolated from Minnesota, USA - S1T2_Fd - Sphagnum fallax MG (SPAdes) (version 2) | ecosystem: Host-associated > Plants > Peat moss >... | reverse complement strand
TTTCAGTGACAGAAATCACCTAAAAATCAATATCTTCCCCACATTCTAAATCCAAATCTTACCAAATAAATTCCATTAAATCCTGCTCATCAAGATCTTTCCAACAACACCAAAGGCACATACAATTCAATTTAATTTAATTTTCAATGAAGAAATCATTCAATACTCGAGAACTTTTTTGTACAGCAAGTCCAAGCGCCGTCAAACCAAGCTGCTGATGCACCCATCCTCCTCAAGACCTTTCCAAAGAGACCAAGAAATGCGATCTGAAGCGTCCCAGTTCAGTGGATCTCATAAGTACAAACAAAACAAACTACCTTCCTTCATAGATAGATTCCAGAATCAGAGAACCATGGATTTTTGGTTTTTTTTGGGAAAAATAAAATAAAATCTGAGTTGAAGGATGGCCATTCATGGATATTTCAAAAACCTCAAAGAACCAGTGGTCACAAATGTTTTATTTAAATGATATATATATATATCATTTTAATTTTAATTTTTTAATTTTTTTTAAAAATAAATTCTGGACAACTATGGAGGATATGAACCCCAAGAACTGCCTGATAACCTTCAATGGTCTGGCCATATTTCTAATAACCATCGGCCAGTGGTTCAAACATATGGTTTGTTGTCCAAAATGTAACATGCATACATTATTATTACTTGGGTTGGGTTCAGCATTAGTGTGCACTACCGATGACAATTTTCCTTCTTATTATGTTCCCAGACGAATATCAATAATTCATCATTATTTATGTTAATGTTAAATTAAATTAAATTAATATAAATGTCATGGACATGAAAAGGCACAGGTTAATTTGCCTTTTTATATTGATGTTGGTGGGTGAAATAATTATAGGGATAAGAGATAGTTATACTTCAAAATGTTTTTGGAATTGTCCATGGATGACCATAGGAAGGATTATGCAAATCAATAAGGAGCATATGAAAAATTTATAGAAAAGCACCCATATATTAGTTTTTCAAATTTCTCATAATAATTATTATAATAATAATTTCTTGCCAAAACTTAATAAAAAAAACAAACACCCATTTGGGAGGAGAAAAGGAGGTAAAAAAGAGAGGACCATAATCTCTATCGAGAGACAACGCCCAAAAATGCAAATGCATCAACATAAGTCATAACAAAAAGCAATGAGAACTAGCACAGGTCAAAACAACAACCTAGGACCTAAAACCCTCACTAGTCGTGTGAAGATATTCAACAAGTTGTCACAAACTCGTTGGCCTTGCCAATAGATAAGATGTTGTACATGTGCATTTATGTATGTGAAAAAAATTACAATTAACATTAAAATGATTGCACACATTTCGTTGTCATTGTTGTTTGCAACAATATGTATTTGCAATCATGGAAAAAAAGTTTCAATTTAATGGACCAAAATATTTGAGATTTAAATAAGATAATTATTTTGTTGTTATGACAATGATTTTACAAAAGCTTCAAGTTTTTATTTAATTGTTATATAAAGTGTTGCCTTCATGAAATATATATTTTCATAAATATAATAGTGTGGTATTGTGTGGTAATACAAATTGAAGAACATAATTAGGTAATTTGAAAACAAAATAAATGGGTTTATGATTTGTTTAATATGCTTGTGTTGTTCTAGAATGACATTGTTGTATTGGTGCATTTGTCCATATGTAATCTATTTGTGTACCATTAATAGTGGTGTTTTCTATAAAATTGAGTTTTAAATTATATTTATTCATAAATTCTTGTAATGTTAATGATTGATTTGTTTTTGTTAAAAAGTTTATATTGAAATCTCCAATTATTATAGTCAGAAAATGTGAAGGCAATTTTTGTATAATGTTTTTTATGATAGAATTAAAATGTGACACTTGCATTTTGCGTGGTTTTATATTGCAATTATGTACAATGTTTGTTGTGTATTGTCATTAAAAAGTGCAGTGATAAATTCAACACCAGAATTTGTGATTATTGTGTTTTTTGTCAATAACACGTTGTCATCATAAAGTACCATAGTGTCATGTTCATCATAACATGATAATACATGGAACTTTTGTGATAAAACATTGTAAATTTTAGAGTTTAAATGAAAAAAATAATTATATTTTCATTTAAACAAAAAAATATGATGCTAATAAATTTGGATCCACAAGAATATCTTTAGTGTATACATAGCTAGGTGGGTAATTTGTAACCTACCCCAACCTACCTAACCTAGTTTACTTAAATTGACCTACCTAGTTATGTTGGTTTAACTTACTTAACTACCTCAATCCCTTAGGCCATGACATAGGTTATAAATATAAAAAATTGAACCTTTCATTTCAACAATGATAAACTGAGTTTTTATCAATGGATTATGCCACTAAAAGGTGATAAGTTTTGTCAAGTTTTTAATTTCACATGTATATTTACATAGGTAAGTAAGAAGGTTAAATAATTAGTAAGTAGGTTAGAGGTATGTTGTTAGGCACCTATAGAGGACGTAAGAGGTAGGTACATAGGTAGGTATAGGTATGTAGGCTTAGGTAGGTAAATAAACCTAAACTAGATATAGGCTATGTATGTAGTAGATAGTCAGTATATAACCTAAGTAATATGTAAGAAGTAAGATAGGCACTAATAGGTAGTAGGTAGGTAGGTTATATGTTAAGCAAGAGTTATTTTATTTTGTGGATATGTCATAGTGTTTTTGTATTAATTGATTAATTGATAAGTTATGTTAAATAATTAATTTATTAAATCTATGCTAGGAAATTAATTTATTAAGTAAGCTAAGTAATAGAAAATAAATATGTAGCCGAGGTAGTAGTAAATAGGTTAAATTGTAAATATTCTATTGTGTGGATATATATATTTAAAATAATAATAATAATAAATTAGGTAGGTTAGGTGATTAATTTATTAAATGTAGGTTAGGTAATAGAATAGCCCATGTAATATTAGTAAATAGGATAGTAGTAAATAGTACATAACTAAGTTAAGTACTAGGTATTTTATTATGTAAATATGTCATAGTGTTTTTATATTAATTAATTAACAATATGGTAGATTAGTTTGTAGGTAGTAGGTAGTATGCAAGGTAGGTAGTAATAGTTAAGGAAATAGTAAAGATTTTACTGTGGTTATATATGATAATGTTTTTGTATGGGACAAAGGATGTGATAATGTTGTAGTGTTGCACTATTTCCCTTTAATTATAATTTGTCCCATATCCTTTGTTTACAATTTCAAACTTGTAAAGTATATAAGTAGGTGAAAGAATGGACTAGATTCATAGAATGCATTATAAACATTGTGCATGTGCCATATGGGATGAACCAATCAAAATGCTAGTCCCCAACAAAATAAATAGGATCTTACTTACCTACTTAACCTATGTTAGGTAGCTTATTATAGTTTAGCTTAAGATTATAATGAATTAATTATAATATTTAAGAAATATAAATGTAATATTTTATTTATTTATTTATTTAAATTATACTATTTTAAAATAATAATAATAAATTATTATTTTAATTATAATATATCTTTTTTGAACAAATGGAAAATTGTCACGTGTTTAATGGCCATTGGCTCTTTAAATTACGATGTGGTTAAATTTTAACCACCCATCAATGGCACATTTGGTAGCATGTGACTATCCTAAATGTAGTCACAAATGTAGTTGCAATTTGGGGTTCCACATCATATTAAGGAGCATCCATGGCAATGGATGAAATTTTTTGGCCTAGTCATAAGGTTTGCAACTACACTTTCAACTTCATGGCCATGTCATGTCTTTTATGACTAACTATTTTATGGCACTTGTTTTAAGCAACTAGGTTATTTTTTAGTCTCATGTGTCCATTACAACTATAAATGAGTCGCAACTCTAGTCGTTGATTTTCAAATTTCTTTTAGTGTCTTTCCCATTATTGACATTACCAACCTTGCATTTGATTTGTGTGACTTTCCCCTTAATACCCGCAACAGATTCTACCCAAGGTAATTTAATAGCCCATGAATCTTGGAAATGGCGATTTGATTCATAAATTTTCTTCCTTTTCTTGCTACTGATTAGGTCTGCAATTACTTTAGTTAGATCAACAAACATAACAAAAGGTTGAAGGTTTTGGCTAAAACTTGCAACATTTGAAGGATCAATGGGGATTTGATTAGAGAAAAAAAACTTATGTTTGAAGTTTTTGAAGTTAGAGGGGGTGCCATGGCAACAAACACAAAACCTTGATGCTTGATTCCACAAGACAAACCTATACCCTACCTTGGGCATTGATTCAAACCAACCTTACCCTTAGATCAATGGACTTTGGAATGACTCTATAGTAAAGCATAGGTCAATTTAGAAACACTAAATATGTCACCCTTGGAATTTGTAGCAAGCACACACACCAAACTTGGACTTTGGAATTTATGATTCTATAGCAAGCATAGGTAAGAAGAAATAGCAAAACTCTGGAGTTTGCAACAACTTACAAATGGAGGTTTAATGGAATCAAAATATTCCAAGGCCTTGGAGCCTGGACAACAAGGATAGGTTCAAAGGAATTAGAAGATTTCAAGGCCCTAGAAAGCAAGTGTAGGTTCACAATTTAGACTCCTAGCCTAGACATTGGAAGTGGTAGCAAATGTAAGTTCAAACTTCAAACTTCAAATAAACATTAGGTGGCAAGGTGTTCATTACTTACCTAGGTTATAAAGTCACAATTTTTTTGATTTAGTTAGCCTCCGTCTTCATTATTTATACCTTGTTGCTCTAGAGTCCATAATCATAAGTCTAGCAAATTCAACTTTCAAATGTACACAAGCTACCAACAACTAGTAGCTTGTTACGATTCACCTATCACGTGCGTGAGTTGATTGTTAAGCAACACCAAATTTGCATTACACGGAGTCACCATTCATGAACTTCATACTTTAATAACTAGTTACAAAATCCAAATCTTTTGATCTTGGCCCCTAAACCCTAATTAAAATAATAAAATGAAATAAAGACTTATTAAAAGCAAACTAATTGTTACGTTATTGTAGCAACCAACTTGTAAGAACAATGCATGTTGCAAGTTGCAACAATGCAACAAAATTACAAATTGGCAGCCAACAACCATGCAACAAGATTCAAGTCTTAAATAATGAACATGGTAGTTGCATTAAACCTTAACTAGTAAGTTGTAACATCCATACTTGGTTGGCATAAAGACAAGGGGGAACTTGAAAGGGTTTTAGAAATCTTATAAGGTTTTGAAAAATTGTGAAGCGACTCAACCTCCATTATTGATGCGTCCTTTGGCGATACATCACATCAAAAAGTGATTGGCGATAACATGTCCATGTGTGAAAAAAAAAATTGGTGAATGAATCATGACTTGTAATAGGAATTAAATGTTCCTCTCTCTTGAACAAGTTCAGAGATGTGGTGAAAGAGTAGTTGAAATCATCAAAAGAGAAAGCTCTTCCTTCTTAAGGAAGCTCAAAAAAGGAAAACCTTAACCTTAAGGAGGAGTCATTTGGCCCATCCATATAAAATGTAGGCACCACAAGATGGCAACATGAGTCCATTTTTAGTGTGTTCAATTGCAAAGCTATAGTGACTGAATGGCAATATTTGGCAAAATTTTCAAAATTTTGGTCCTATTTTGTAAACTTAGGGGTCACCAACCCTTTCCCAACATAGGGATTTGGTGAAAATATTATAGTAAAAGAAACATTGATCCATTGGATGCATATTATGACAAATGTTGGGTAAATATCACTATATATATATGGTTTCAATTTGGTTTTTGTTAAAGAATTAGGTGAAAGCTTAAATTTAAAAAAAATTCAATATCTGTCAACAATATCAAATTAAAAGAAAAAATCCAAGTCTCACATTTATAAATATGCTAAAAAAGAATGTCCATTGCATATTCAAGATAATTTTCACAACCAAAATAACAAGGTTATAAGTTACAAAATGCATGTCTAGAAGTTCATCTCACTCAAAATCACCTTCATATTTTTCTAGATCTTCTTCTAAAGAAGCACAAGCTTCAATCAACTCTATCAAGTTAGAAAATGAAAAACAACTCGCCTTAAGATCATTTGGTTAGTTCTTGCTTATAAATATTAACTTATTAAAATTGTCTATTTGCAACCTAGATCTTTTCAAATTTGTCAATATTTTAGCCAAGGAAAAGATCTTTCCAATTTCAAAATTGGATCTTACAATCCCAAGGATATGAAGGGTAAATAACACAATGGTTGGAAACAAGGATTCATCTAGAGCACATTAAGTCCTTTGCATCAACTTAGTATTTCTAGAATATTTGAAGTTCCCTATTCACTAATTCCTTGGCTAGTTCATTGGTCCCAATAGTCATGTCAAAAATGTCAAGACAATAATCTCCATCATTCAATTGATTTTCCATAATTTCATATTCTAATAGAAGGTGAACTACATGGTGGCATTTTAGTAGCGTTGGAAACAAAGACCATCTATCATAATCTTTCACCATAAAAATAACTTTTTTCCAACCAATAAAAGAAGAAACCAACCTAAGACTCTTTAAATTTTCTATTTTTAAATCTTCAATTTAACACTAGAAATAGCATGTTATGGGTTTTTTAATATTCTTACTTTGTTAATAATGAAAAAAACCATTTAAAACATCACATATTAGCTTTTCAATGTTGGAAATAAACATAAACAACTCCAAAACCACTATTGTATCATCTTCCATCAAATTAGCCATCCAAAATTTTCCTTTAATTTCAAGGTCATGGTAATTGCTACATGTAATGCATTAAAAAGTAAACCAATGCCCATGAAATTGGTTAAGCACATGACAAACACTCACAACTATAGAAAGAATATCAACAATGATTTGAAAGACATCCCAAGTTAAAGGCCTTAGGAATACAACCAGTAATTTACATTGATGTTTGGCAATTATAACATAAAACAAATGTTGCATTGAATTGCAATGTTTAAAAAATATATATGATCTTACTTGCAAACTTATAGGAGTAGATCAAATATCAACACAATAATTTACAAATTCCACAAATAAAAAAACTTACATAGACAAGAACAAAAAACACAATGTCTAAAAACAAAATTATCTTGGTTTTCATTAGATGTTCAATTTTTTGGGCCTCAAACTAGCTTCATTGCAAGCCTTGTTCCATTCTTGCTTGCCTTTACTAGATTTTTATGGCCAAGTGATGATTTTTTGTAATATGCCTAAGCAAATTTGATGGAAACATATTTAAAGCCCTTACAAACTTTTTCATCACAAATGGCATATTAGCAAGCTTTGGAGAAATCATGCCCAAAACATGTTCCGTGAAAGCTTTCCTCCAAACCTAGAGCTTCACATTTGATAATAGACTAAGAACAGTTGTCATTGTGTTCAAATTTCAACATTAATTATTAACATATGTTATAATCTTATTTTTCAAACCATATTCATCCAAAACATCAATCAATTGTTTTGCCAATGCATGTCCTATGTCTTATAACCCTCAAACAAATCAAAAGTACCATGTTTTGGCTTTCATTTAGATCCCAAGAAAATTATGATTTAAGGCAAACACATCATGGGCACCCTTGGACATCGAGAGATAAAAACTACTAATGATAGAATGACATTCTTCAAGCAAAGGCAAAACATAGGTTTGTTTGTTGTTTTTTCATTAGGCTAGGCAAAACATTTTGTGATTTTTTTTTCATGAATGGAATTGGATTAAAACATTTTAAGATTGAAATTAAATGTTTTAACCACACACTTTCCATAAATTGTAAAGTCAAATGATTTTTTATAATCAAAATTGCAAGATTTAAAAAAACTTTTGTTGTTCCACATCATTGTTTTAAAAAGGTTATTTAGAGGTGAAAATTTAAAAAAATGGATGAACTAACTATATTTAGTATTTTTTGCATGATGCCTTTTCAAACTTTCTCCCATTGCAAAGTTCACTTCTTGAAATGTTTTAAAATTTGTTTGAATGGTTGGCATCAATATGTTTTCTTAAATAGGTTATTCCATTTGTCTTATAATAAGATATTAAACTCTTCTTTAATTTTATTTTTTGGTTAAAGGAAAACCCACGATTGGGATAGCACAACATATTATGCATGATTTGAAGTGCATCAAATGTCACTTTTCCATTGTCATTCACATAAAAATTTGACTAACATACATTCCTATTAAGTGACCTTCATTTTTTCCTTTGGGAATGCAACAGTTCCCAAAAACATTTCATTTTTTCTCCATCATTTTATAAGACTCTACTTTTTTTTAGTTTGCAACCTTGGGTGTTTTTTAGTTTCTTCCATTACTTCATCTTCACATTTAACTTCATTAAAAAATCTTCACAATCTTCAGTAGTTGAAAGCAAGAAGTAATAGCCAAATGTAAGAAACAATAATTTGAAGGCAAAAAGTAATGACATGCAAGCAACTATTAATAGTGCAAAAACATGAGACAATAGTTGAAGGCAAGAAGTACGGATGTGAAGGTAAGAAGCAATAGTGTGGGCAAGAAACAAGAGTGAGAAAGCAAAAAGCAATAGTGAAAAGGCAAGAAGTAACACTATGAAGGCAAGAAGCGAAGTGACAAGAGGAAAATACACAAAACCACAACAAAGAAGATTTTAAAAAATGGGGCCCAAATGTGAGCTTGGTCCCCTTTTTAGAGCATCAACATTGCTCATAGGGTTTGAGGGAGTCATGTTTTGAAAAAACCTAACTTCTAATCAATTAAAAAAAATAAAATTCCCTAACTTGATATCCAAATGTGGGCAAAGAGTTGATATCTTGCCTAGATATTATTTATGTGATATTCAAAATTTAATCCAAATGTTGCATGGTTAAATTTCAAAGTTATGAGATTCAATGATCAAAATATCACTTCATATATCATAATTTGCAATGATATTTGAAAAAATACAAAAAATGATATTTGATGTGATATCTAGATTTGATATGTAAATTTCCCAACTATTTGCCCAACATTGGTTATGACTTAGTTGTTATTGGTGAACCTCAACAAAGTCAATATTTGGTGACACATTTTGTAACAAATAGGTCATCTATACAGGTAAATATAGGTAGGAAAATAAGTGACTAGTACCCAAGTAGATGGTTTGTCCATAGGCAAGGGCTATCTTTACTACCTAGCTTTTAATTAATAAGTAGGTAGTAAACAAAAAGCAACTTGGTTAACCATGGTAACCACCATGGTTAGCTAGGGAAGTGGAACCCAGCAGAAAACTTGGTGGGTGACCACTTGCCATCCATCCATCCTTCATGGTGCACTGGTGGCTGCTGATTCACTATTTTGCCATGACAAGGTAGCGTGAGGTGGAAGTATTGAGTCACACAATACCCCAGATCCTTTCCATTTTCCTTTCTATTTTGGCTCACATTTCAAGGGTTTTTTGAGTGCTAGTTAGAGGGGTGCACCCTTCTTTAGGGTCTCTTAGTCCTCACCTAGACTTCATTCCAATTGTAATGAGCTCAACATGGAGCAAAATCACAAGGAAACTTGGCCCTAAAAATTGGGTCCTTTCTTGTTCTGACCCTAAAGAAAGGTGGGTGGCAACCATGCCTATTTCAGGTATTAGTATAGCTAGCATAGGATAACCCACAAGTAAAGCATCTTGACATTTGAGTACTATTACTGAAGTCATCATCAGCTTGGACATAATTAGTATAAGAGTTGTGTGTCAAGGATGACAAGTTTGTTTTTGTCACTTGTGACTTGTGTGGTACTATTTGAGGGTGGGAAGGTAGGTTTTGAATAAGCTTTGTGTTTTCATCCATTATTCTTTTCACCTTTTCAACATGAAATTTCCAATTGTAGGATTCTTACAATTGTTGGATTTCAATACTTTTGGTTGAAATTTTTTGGGGTTTCAAATTGTTTTCACAAATTGACAATAGAAAGCCCTATAAATTTAGGTTGCCACAAAAGGTAAGGTGGGAATGGGGATGGAGTGGAGAAATGGTGCCATAATAACCTCAAACCATGGAAAAGACAGGGGTGCTGATTTCTTTTTTGAAAGGAGTGCACAGCTGGGTAGAATGTTGAAAATTCCATCTTAAGGTCATGGATTGGGTACCTTTTCTTTATCTTAAAAGAAGTCTGAATTAGTCATCAATAATGCCCATTAGCCAAAATAGATCATTGTGTGACACGAATCATTCAAATATGGTAACGATTACACTCCTTTGATTCAAATACTTTGTGTCTAAATAAGACCGATTATAATCATTACTTGAAGTCTACTCCAAATTGACGCGTTTTTGTGACAAATCTTCACGAGGTGCACTACTTTTAAGATCCAAACCTCTTGAACTATGAATTGATAATTAGCAATGTAATGCCATGATCCGTAGTAGGACTCGTTTTTAATCCCCACACATTATTCTTGTTTATGTTCACGCAAGGACTTGGGTCACTATGACAATTGATTATATCTTCTCTTTATAATCTCAAGCTTTCTACTAATATAGCTCGGTCACCCTAAATTGCACACTTGGGAATGTCCATTGTTTCAATTGTAATACATAATGAAAATTGCGGTGTAAGCCTATGTCATTATGAAAACCAAGTTGATCACACAATGGAAACATGATACCATAGTTGAGTTTGTAAGAAAGTAAGAGACCCCTTATAAAGAGCGGGGAGGTGGGGGGGGAGGGGGAGGGAGGGCTTGCCTCCTATTTTGAAGTAGGCATTATTAATGTATATAAAGTGCTCTAAAAAACACACTAATATTAACTTATATAAAGTGTCGCCCTCCAAATACACTAAGAAAATTATGGGGAGTGCTTTACAAAGACCAAATCATACTCCTCTTTGGATGATGATGAATCATACTAATAATAATCGCTTTGCATGGATGATGAAAATGGTACTAATAATAATAATGCATTCCGAATGTAACAAGGAATGGAAAGTGGAAAGTGGGTTTATATTGCAATTTGGAGTGCGGGGCTGTCATTTTGACTTGAGAGAGAGAGAAGAAGATGTTTTGCCCTGTTTGGCCCCTTTGACTCACTGTACATAAGTCGGCTTGTAAAGTGTTCATATGTTGTAAGTTATTATCATGTTGGTTTTGTAATACCACCGGGGACAACTAACTGCCTTTGATGGAGCTCATAAACTGACACCTGAGTCACCTTATCTCTTCTTGTCATATGGTGATGAGAACTTGACAAGTTTTCAAAAGTCTTTTTAAAAAAAAAAAGTATTACCATGCAAGCAAAGCCTGAGAAAGACTTTGATCCGTATCAAAGCAAAGCGAAGCAAAGCAAAGCAATGAATTGCCATGCAAGTAAGAAGCACGGTTTGTTCAATGCATTTCAAGCAAATTGACTACAGGCAGGTCAAAATAGCCCACCCTGCGCAAACTCAGGAAAAGAAGGCTAAACAAAGCCCACCCCATGTATGTGACATCCCAGCATTTTGCAATTGGACCATCCCCACATGAAGAAAAAAATACGCACAAAAAAGGGGACCAAATTGATCCACCCTAATGTTTTGGGGTTAAACTTTTGGATTTTTTTACATATTAAATAATTCATATGTCAAATTAGACTCAAAGGTGGGATTAAGGTAGGTAGGTAAGTAGACACATACATGTGAATCAATAGCACATAGGTAACCACCATAGTTAGCTATGGGACATGAATACAAAGAGAAATTGTCCCTCTCTCTTCATACCATCAAACCTGCATGGGTTAAGCTGGTGGGTGCTGCTTCTTCACTTTGACCTCTCTCTCTACCTGGCCATTATTAAGCATGCAAGAAGAACATGCATTCCAAAGCATGTGCTACTTAAAAGTTTTCCAATTCCTTGTTGTGTTGTTTAAGTCTCCTCTCCCTCCCCCCAAAAAAAAACTTTGTCCCAAAGCACAACCTTATGTCCTAGTGTTGTTGGTATATTTTTCTGAATAGTGTACATTTTACCTCTGTCATAGTACAAAAATAGGAAATCAAACAGGCCAACAACAAATGCAGTAGCCTAATAATGTACTCATATATTACTCTACAAACTTTTGTTTGCTGAAGTTTTGACAAAATTGTCAAATTCTCCTACATACAAACTTTTTGGTGTAGCTTGCAAATGAAGGAATACCCAATAGAAATTCCAAAAATAAGTGAGTGAGTGAGTGAGTGAGTGAGCAGCCAATCCCGAAATCCAGGATGCTTTGCATGCAAGTGGGCATAGTATTTATGAGGCATGCATGCAATCACTAATGACTCTCCCTTTTTCTTTTATCTCGATGATATGAATGTCACAAGGGGGATTTTACTTGTTGGTTAAGCAATCAGAATTTAAAAAAAAAAAGTGTATTTGAAGAGCATTAGTAAATTATTACAAAATGTGGGTGCAGTTCATTAGTCTCTCTGTACATTACTTTCCAACTAGTCTTTTTTATTTTATTATGATTAATAAATTCACTCAAAATCTAATGAAATTATTTAGTGTATTTTCATTTAGTGTGCATGGACATCTTTTGATGTAATTATCTCTTTTTATTTTTTTTTGTGTATTTTGAGGGATCTTAGGGGGATCTTCCCTAATGCGCGTTACGTTATGCCAAGGGAGCTCCCTCAATTTTATATGTCCAAATGTTCCCATGGAAATATTTTGTTTCTACGAAATGAGAAAGAAGAGAGAGGAAATAAAAGGAGAGTTGTTTACTGAAGGGGAAGGAGGTTCCTGTACTCGTGTGTTCTCCTGAGGTTCAGGAACGCCCTCAAGCTCACACCCTCGAGTGCTCCTCACTCCCTGGGGAGGACAAACTCGTACAAGAACCTCCGCTACAAATGAGTAAGATCCCTCTGACATTAACATATGTTTCTGCATTGATCAGGTTCACCTTGTTCTTTCTGCTGGATAAGGGCTGTTGGGTGGGGGACATTCCAAATGAGGGGGGGGGGTGGAAATGCCCATCCATCAACCCTAATATTTTGAGCCTAGTTATTTTGATACTCTAGAGCCTTCAACAACTGGATACATTTAAAATACTTTATGGGTTTTGTCCTTCTATTTGTCCTTAATTTGGCACATGCACATGATCTAATTTAAAAAAAATAAAAAATTCTTCCTTGCAAAATATCTAATTGATTATATAAAAGTGGGAAACACTTAAGTTTGCCAATAAAAATATGGCTAAATAAGTCAAATCTTCAATTAGAAAGAAAAATCTTTAAACAGAATCATGAGATTTTTTATTTCTTTTTTGGGCAAAGTGAATTTGATAAGAAGAAGAAAAAAAAAAGGCAGTCTAAAGAGTACAAGTAAGTCTCCAGCTGTGACCTGCAAAATGGGATTTTCTCAAGGTAAAGCCCAAATTGTGTCCCAAAATTCCTACTTGAATGCTACTAGGCCAATAAGTATCTTCTCCTTTTGACTAGAAGCCAACAAACAAGCAAGCAAGCAAAGCAAACATATGCACTGAAAAACAGTACTTCCTGTGAGAGGGCAACAACTTAAATAATCAAGTTTATTCAAGTATTTGTCCAGTGTTTGGTTATGACCAGTGTTGGGTGGTTGTTGCCTTCCATGAAGAACCTCCAGTTCCAGCCCTAAAATGGAACCCTGGATCCAGTTCTGGTTATGTTCATGAATTTTTTTTTTCTTGAACAGACCTTTATAGTCCAATTTTATTTTATTTTATTTCATTTTCATCAATTTCTCTCTTTCAAATTGGGTTCACTCCAAGAGACTTTTTTTATTCCACTTAATTTTCTCTTGTTTGGGGATTGAAATGACTAAAATCTAAGGAACAAATTAACCCAAGTACATTAGCATTCAAGGGGGGATGAAACAAACTCAGAAAACCATCAGTTTTTGGTGGTGAACTGAGTTTTCTCCTGTCTTTCCTTTTTCCTGAGGGCCTCCACTGCTGCTACATATATTTTCACTGCTCCTATTTGTACAACTACTATAATTAGTTTCAAACCTTGTGCATTAAATGCTGAGTTTCAGCATTTCATACTGAGATTCAGCATTTCATACTGAGATTTAATAAAATGTCTTTACTTTGTGGATACCACTGAAAGAGGAGATAGGGGGGATAGGGAAGGAGGCCCAAAGAGAGGGTCAAGACAGGGTTGCTTTAGGGATAACTCTACTTAATGAGAGTAATTTAACCTTATGTTGCACAGCTTAGACCTTAGGTGTAAAGGCTTTTACATTCTACAAAAGCATGACCTTCATACTTTCAACTACATTGAAGAAAAATGTAACATTGCAATGACCTTCACATTTTAGTCACATTTTTCTTCACTAGACAAAGAATTCAAGAAACGTGGAGAACAGAGTCATCAGGTGTGTGTGTGTGTGACAGAGAACACATGACAAAGCACAAGATTAGAATTCTGCTGGAAATGTAAGGTGGGTATTTTAATCCTTTGAAATCAAGGGATCAAATTAGGGTTTATTCCTTTTTACAACACCATCTCCCTCTCTTTGTGGATCTTTTTTTCACTAAGAAAATTGAAGATATTTTTTCCTTAGGAATAAGTTATTTATTCTCAAGCATTTTATATCCCTCCTTCACCTCAATGATGCGTCATTTGCCAACTCACTTTTTACTCTTTTCATGTGCATTGGGATGATGATAGAGTTAAAGGTTAGTTTATTTGGTAGTGTTGGCTCTGCCCTGCCCTTCAGGTAGAGACAAGGGGCCATTGAAGTTTGGTATCCCTACATTCTAAGATCATGTGGAGTCCACTCTAGAAACATTGCCAGCAGCATAATGGAAGGAAGGAAGGAAGGAAGGAAGGATTCTCTTGGGTCCCGACCATGCTTAACTACCATGTGTTTCCAATTTTGTATGTTAAATACGGTAGCCTAGGGTCAGTTTCCACATCAACAAAACAAATAAATTTTTTTGTTTCAAAAATAAATTTTCCTTTTTCAAATTTTGTAATTAGATAAATTTTCCATCATCTAGTATAATTTTTGTGAGACGAGTAGTGAAATTATTCAGCATGTAGCCTATGATGATAATTATAATGATTTTCAACATGTCGACTTTCATATTTTCACAAAAATTTCATTTCACTATTTTTGAGGATTATTTAATGACAAATCTGACCTTAAGGTTAAGTTGGTTCTCATCCATTATAGGAACATTACCAGCACCATAATGGAACTTGGAAGGATTCTGTTGGGCCTGACCATGGAAATTCTCCCTTTAACTCGGAGACCGTGCCCAGTTACTAGTGTTCCACAAATGCCTACCTACGTCCCTAGTTTAACGAAAAAACTGTCGTTTGTTTTCGAAACTCTGGTCGAAATGTCGAGCGGATTTGAGCTCCCAAGGTTGCTGGCTGGTCGGGCGATGGTGAAACAGATTTTACGTTGGCCGGCCGGGGAGCATGTCGAACGCGGGTGCAGATCTGGGTTTTTTTTTAAAAAAAAAAACTTGAGGAATGATGGAGGAATCTCATGAGCTATGTATGTAGCTGCTGTAGATCGAGCTTGACACTAGCTGATGTAAATCGGTGACTGCATGGATGGCTGCTGGATGCAGGAGAATCGACAGCTGTTGCTGCTGCTGCTGCTGCTGCTGCCGCTGCCGCCGCCGAGAGAGCTTGACTGTCGATGCAGCAATCAGCACTGTCGACTGGGAATGGCTGCTGTTGCTGCTGCTGCTGTGTGTACCTAGCTAGGAGTGATTCATGAATCCCCAGTGTCAAGGATCGATATCAAGGAATGTTCATATAAGATGGTAGTTTCTGAAGAAGCTGGCTCGTCCCCTGATCGACTCGACTACCGATTTCTCTAGTGCTGCGAATTTGTAAGTTTTTTTTTTTTCCTAGTGTGGGGATTTTGTCTTTCTGAGACAAGGACATGGAGGGTTGCAGTCGATCACAAGTATTTGTTTTCAGAAGAGCTCTTGAAAGAATTGGCGGCAGTGCTTAATCCTGATCTGACGGCTTTTGTGGTGCTGCACACCTAGGTGCGTTGTTGAAGAGGAAGAAGTTAGAAGACCAACAGCTTTATGAGATGCAGATTCAGAGCACCTATTTGGACCGGGACTCTAGTGAAGCTGCGACGACTGCTTCTGCGGCTGGTGATTTTCTTTTGGCAAATACGGCTCAGTGGTCGCAACTCAAGAAGAGAAAAGGAAGCAATCGAAGAAAATCTCAAAGTACTGGTGCAGCAGATCTGCATGGGAGTTGTTGCTGTTGCTGCTGCTGCTGTAGCATGATGGAATCAGCCTTAAGTGATCCATCATGTAGTCGTGATCTGCTCCTCCTTGAGCCAGTTCTCAAGGCAGGCAGTACTGAACTTCTGCGCCTGCAGGCACAGTTTGAAAATGATGCTGCGGATTCCGACCTCATTTGTGCTGAACAGCATCTGGCAAATCTCGCGGACAGCCCCATTTCAGGGATTGACGATTCTGACCGCGCCGCTGCAGTCGCTAGAACCACCACCACCACCCCCGATTCCTTTCTCGCTAAACTGGGGGAAATCGGTACTAGTACTGCAGTGCCTCCCAATTGGAAGAAGCAGCTCTGCAAGGTAGAACTTCAAGAGTCCGCGAACGAATTGCAAGGCTTGCGGTTTGTGTCTTGTGTACCAGCTGAAGTGCAGCTCCCTGATCATCCTCGTGAGGAGTCCACTAGTACCCACCACGAGTATATCATAGAATCTAATGCAGCCGGTATAATTCTTCGCAAACAAAAAGATCCACAATTGGGGGTGATAGACATCCTGCATCGTGGAACGTATTCTCCTCAACTGGAAAATTCCAATTCCAATTCCAAGGGCCTGCTGCAGTTGGACCTAGGTTTGGTCACGAGATTCCATGAAGCTGCTGAACCGTTAAGGTCGAGAAGAGGAGCTGCTGGACGCTTGATCCGTAAAAGAAAGCGAGAAGAAGCTTGTGAGGACGAGGAATGGCTCGAGCTTGGGTTGAGCACCCGTGCAGCAACCCCATCGGCTGCTATAGAAAATTTCTGTTCGAGTACCTTGGCAGGATCTGAGAACAACCATCAGCACAGAAACTCCGGTTTGCAGATCATGTCTGAAAGTGCTGGTGAAGAAATGCATCCGCACGAGCACGAACAAGATTTTTCGGGACAACAAGATCTTCATCACTCACCAGTTCAAACAGCTCGTATCGAAAATCTTCTGGATCTCTTCGACACTTTACCTGGTCCTCGCTCGCAACCCATCACTGCAATCTGCTCCGGCGGCAGGATGTTACTGCAAACTACAACTAGTCTTCAATCTCCCAAGAACGAGAATGCAATCCAACTCTCCTGGAGAGATCATGTCCTGCAAAAGAGAGAACAGTTGATCTCATGTCAGGAGGATCCCTGGCAAAAGCTTCTTCTACAAAGCTGTGTGGGGAACAATGTCCAGCAGCTATACCATACTGAAGAGCAGCCGGTGCATCCCGTTGTTTCGAGCTCAAATCTGCCCGAGAAACACCGAGAGGAGTCGAGAGAGATGATGATGAATTCCGATCCAGTGCCTTGGAGTGACCCAAGTGGCAACAGCAGCTGCGCTCCCCCTCAAGAGACCTCCAGGACGACATCAGCGAGAGGAGGCGATCGGAACCGCGAGCTATGGTTCACCCTGCGAGCTGCGGCAGCGGAGAATCGGTAAATCTCCCCCTTCGTCTACGCTTGCCTCGCATTCTCATATAGAACTTTCTTTTTGCACATGACAGCCCATACGTGAACAGAAAGCATGATTCTCAGATTTTGAATGGACTTTAGAAGCTTTAGCAAATAGGAACACATTCTGTTTTGAGATTAACTTGAGCAGCA
>Ga0209208_10005419_pt1 | contig 17788 bp, 19 predicted proteins | sample S1TSphfallax_3_FD_187694 | JGI IMG/M metagenome (GOLD analysis project Ga0209208, IMG submission 187694) | Host-associated microbial communities from peat moss isolated from Minnesota, USA - S1T2_Fd - Sphagnum fallax MG (SPAdes) (version 2) | ecosystem: Host-associated > Plants > Peat moss >... | reverse complement strand
AAATCATTCCAAAAAAAATCATCATATAATATTCTACTTACTACACAGAGCCTGCAGCAACCCCATGCAGAAAAAAATAGGACTATTTATTTATTCATTTATTTATTTATTCTTCTCTAGAATCTATAAGACTTTCAGGTGCTTCACAACAACATTTTACACAGGTGAGGAAGAAATACCAAATTACCCATTAATTTTCAGGATTTCATTTTTTGAAAAATTACGTATTCCAGAATATTCTAAAATATTCTTGGTTTTCTTTCACCAAAAAAATTCCCTTTGAGAAAAAGTGGTTTTTAAAAAAAAAAATTGACATTTCTAAAAATAATATGATTTGTGCCAAAGCTGCCAAGGTTTTACGTTAACTATTTTATTTTGAAGATTCTGTGTTGAAAACAAAAAACATTGCATACTGTTCCAAAATATTCTCCATTTTTTCCTTCACAACATTTTGTTGCTTGAAAAAATATGTTTTGAAAATCTAAACATTTCTGAAAAGAATATAATTCATGTTGAAGCTGCCAAAGTACTTCCACAGCAAGTTGGGAGATTGATCCCTTGCATGAATGGATCACCAGCCAGGAGTGAGAGACGACAGTTCTCGTGTTGGGTCTGTTGTTGGGTCTGCATGGAAAAGGGAGAGACTAGGGAGAGGTCCTATGGAAGAATGTAGTTTTCATTTGGTCCCACATTTTGAAGAATGTTCAGCAAATGTTAACTATAAAGGGAGAGGCTACAGAGCAAAGTAATTTTCATTTGGTCCCACATTTTGAGGAATGCTCAGCAAGTGTTACTATCAACCGTGAGTTCATTTTTTGGGAATTTCATGCAACACTTGGAACTTGCCACAAGAGGCAGAGCTGATGAGCCAGCTTGTTCATACAGTCAATGACTATAATGTTGAAACGTGAGGTTCCTGCAAGGTTTTTCTTTTATCAATTGCATACTTGCATATCACTTGTTCTCTTGGAATTCAACCCATGGTACACATCACCCCGACAGCATTAGTACTGTATGGAACTCACTTGATTATAGTTTCTTGCATAATTGTGAAGAATTGTCCAGTAATTCAGAAAAATGTGTCTTCCTCATCCCATTGACTTCATATGAAGACCCAACTTGCAACTGTACAAGATTTCACTTCCAATGTTCTCCAGAATTGTGCAGAACTCCAGAAATTAAGAGAAGTGCATCTTCCACCTGTTGAATTCCATAGGACCCAACTCAGAAAGGTAAGAGATTTCACTTGCAGTGCTCTCCAAAATCGTGAAGAACTCAAGGAATTCTGGAAATTTGCATCTTCCTCGCTTTGAAATTCCACTAGTCCCAAGTCACAAATGTAAGAGATTTCACTTGCAATGTTGTCCAAAATTGTGAAGTAATTTAGGAAAATTCCATCTTCCTCCATTTGAATTCTGCAAGACCCAACCCACAAATATCAGAGATTTCACTCACAATGTTCTCCAAAAATGTGAAGACTGAAAGTGCATCTTCCTTCCTTTGAATTCCACAAAAATGATGCATGAACGTCAGAGATTTCACTTTCATGTTTCTGTTATCATACCCAAGACAATTGCTGTAATTGTCTATGACATGAAATACTAATAATGCAGGCAAGATTTGCTTTGATTGTATCCAAATCCATACTCTTTTTGAAGTTAAACCAATTGTTACAGCCACATTTCACAGCTGCTATGGAACTACATTTGCATGTTCCATCTCTTGCAAATTTGTGAAGACCATGTTCCATCTCACAGCTATGTGATCCTATTTGCATGTTCTGTTATCACCGAGAAAAAAAGTTGGTTGCTGCATTTCATGTCTGAAAATTGCAGATCCAGAGCATCTTTACATTTTGCAACGGCATCTTACCTGTGCTTATAGATTATGCAGTTCTCAACTCACACATGAGGAAAAGGGATTTTCACTTCGATTTTCAATGAGTTTTAGCAATCACCCTGACTAAATGCATCTGCATATTGTCCATACCTGAACGCAAATCCAGGAGATATGCAGAATCATTCCTCATGTGCTTCACCTTGCCAGTCCCAAGATGCAGTGCTGATGCCATATATCTCAAGAATTTGGTTGTCGGCAAAGTTCAAAGCTTGCTTCATTTAGGTCAAGATGCATTACTCCATCAAGTAATTGCCATAGCTGCCACAAGGTTTGCAACCTGCACAGTGTGTAATAAATGGCTAGTGGTCATCACCATAACTGGATTAATACTTCTCCATCACTTCATCATACTTCTCAAAAATAATCACCCAGTGCCCAAGCAGCAGGTAGTATAATTCTTCCAGAAACAATTTGTTCGACCAGAGCTAGTCTTGTGTTGCAAGTAAACTAAATCCTTGCAGATTCATGGTCTGCCTCAAACTCTGCGCTTCCTGTCAGAGTGAGGATCGTCCCAGCTTCAACTTGGACAGGACACTTGGTGCCCATTGGAGGTCATGCATTCAACAGATCCAGAGACCATTGACAAATTGCTGAACAAGAAGCTGCCAGTGTTTAAACTCCACCCAGCCCTTCTGGTTGTAATCAAGTTCCATGTAGCCATGGAGCACCAGGTTGTAATCCTTGTAGTTCTTGATGGGGAGTTCCAATAGTATGTCAGTAAACATAGCATCCAAGTCAATCTATTTGACCTTGGGGTGATGCAAGCCACAATAAGCTTCCCAGATGATCAGCAGCTTGGACCAAAAGCCCACATGTGCCATGTTGCAGAAATGCTCGATTTCATGCAGGCGACACTTAGTCAAATCTTATTCTTGATAGATTTCAGCAGGCAGCAGGATTATCACAAGGCTTTTGGCTGAGAAACTGTGATCAGGCAAAACCAGGTCCAAGACTGTGTAAGGCACATTCAGGTGGAGCTCAGGATTGTTCTCGTCTTCCTCCAAATCCTTCAAGTCAGAGGTCAACACTCACCTGGGTTCATTCATAACTGGCACCACCCTCAAAGTTCTCATGCAGCTCCTGAAGGTCCTATGTGGGGCTGTAGAAGCTGCTGCTGCCACTGCCTCTGATGGTTCCTCACAGGACCAGAACTGTGATGAAGCCACACAAGACCATAACTTTGACATTGTTCAGTGTCTTCTGCAAGTGCTTACCTTTGTGCCCTGAACACAATTTTTTCCATATGCTCAAATTAGACAACCCTTTCTTAAACTCCTTCCTCAGACTGCCTACCTCTCACTACTCTCTCCAGCTACCTCTCTGTATTGTCAAATCACAATGATGGATTGTACATGTAAACAATCTTCAACAGAGAACAAAAAAGGGGGGAGGAGGGTACAAATACACATAAGGTTTATTACTGTAATCCCACAACCTTCATCAAAGAGAGAAAATCTGCCATGTGAAGAAAACCTAATTACCTGTGAAAAGAGCAACACTCAGGGTGCTCCACTTCTCAACTGCATGCAGATTGATGGTGATGACATGAAGAAGGCTGGTGATTCAATGATGCAAAAATACAAACAATTTGTAAAGCTTGGTATAACATTTTTCTTGCTAACCTGTGCATATACTTAGCCTTCTGCAAAATCATCATCATCACCACCATGACTAGTGCTGCTATGCAAGAGCTTAGATTCCAACAGAGCAGTGCCAACAACATACTCACTCATCAGATAGATGACAGACACCATGGCAGCCAAAACAGTACTGATATGCCACCTTGCAAAAGTGTGGAACCTGCTTGTAGCCAGAGCTTGTACAAAGCCAAACAACTGGGACACTGAAAGAGGGTCTTTGAAGCTGGAGCATGTTGATTCAGAACCTGCAAACCCTGTACCCATATTCTACAACTCACCCCCAAGTTTCAAACACTCCTTTGTCTATGAGCAACCAGATCCTCATCCCAATTAAGAAATGAAAGCTAATCTACTTGGAAATAGAAAACCAACAACTCAGTTGCTGTTGTCTTTCATGAAAGCTACCTAATGTCAAGCTAATGATCTGTGTACTGTATGTCAAAAATACAGAATGAGCTCAAATCTTGTATCTGATTATGCCAGCAAATTAATCACTCTACCACAACCCCAGTCAGTTGTGTTTCCATGGTTTTTCCCCTCACCAACATACTGAACACTGTGTACTGCATATCCCTTGCACACTAGTTACATCTCCATCTGTTGAATGAATCAGCTGTGGCATAAACCACGTTGACAAAATAATTTGCACATGATGATCAGTGTGCACTCTCTGTATACTTCAGAATGCTGCTTCATCATCATCCATTGACAGAAACACATTTAGCAGAATTTGAAGCACCATAAAAATGAGTGTAGAACACCAGTATAAGGAGAGAAAAAAAACTTGGGACTGAGATTTGGGTTAGCAAGAATTTTGGGAGGGTTTAGAAACCGATGATCTATATATTGAAACCTAAATGAGTGTCCATAGTCAATCCAAGATTGTAATGTACTTGTGATCATGCCAGGCAGCTTCTCATCATGCATTAACAACAGCCAGCATGTGCAATGCACATTGTTCTCTTTCGGCATTCACACATGCAATACCTGATCAGGGTTTAGGTGTCCATAAACCCCAGACCCTAGCTGAAAGAAGCAAATGCTAATGAAAGAATACTTTGCATCATTTCAGAAAAGAAAAATTGACTCCTGCAGTCCAAAGCACAAGCCAGACATTGCACACAGGTGGCGGTATCATTGTGATGCATGTTATGAATCATCAGCCCTGTTTCCAATTTTAACAATATTCAATGAGGAACTCCACAGGAAAGTGGAAGAAAATCCTTTCTACCAGAAGAAGATGAACAGAGAAAAAGGCAATGTTTGTGTATTATGCTGAAAACTTTCTTTGTCTAATTCCTGCTGATTTTTACACAAAGTGCGAGCAACTGCTATAGTCCTTAGCAGAATGGACAAAACTATATAGGTCTTAGAGACAATCAGAATGTGTGAATCTGTCACCTTCTTATACAACCGCCTTGAGAGCCTTCAGAATTTCCTGGGGACCGCTAACAGTGAACGCTCCTCCTTCCTCCATATTCAACGACTTCACAACGCCATCTTCCGCCAGAAGCGCATAGCGGCGCGAGCGGATTCCTAACCCGGACGGCTTATCTGTTAGATCAAGCGTCGCTCCCAAGGCCTTGGTAAATTTCCCCAACCCATCCGCAAACAACAACACCTTATCTGCTGTCACTCCTACGCTCTCCCCCCATGCTTTCATAACGAACACATCGTTTACCGAAACGCACGCAATTGTGTCCACTCCCGCATCCCGCAATTCCTGTGCCTTCTCCACAAAGCCAGGCAGATGTTTCTGCGAGCAAGTGGGAGTAAACGCCCCGGGCACCGCAAACAGTACCAATTTCTTTCCTCTACTGAGCTCCGACACTTTCACCGTATGCACATTCTCTTCCTCATCCAGAAACGCCAACTCCGCTTCCGGCAATTTCTCCCCGACTGCGATAGCAAAGATCTTCACAGCGCCAGTAAGCAGCAGCTTGGAGCCACAACAGTTCAACTTACTAGGGACAGACGATCTCAAAGCGCCACTAAAGGAGCCGCCAAAAGCAACAGAGTCAGAGAACCCTAAGCACAATTGCAATGAGCTATTTTTCCTTGTTGCTGCTGCTGTTACTGCTGCACTCTGGAGTCTCAAAGAACGAGATGGCAGCGCAGAGATAGTGAAAGAAGACGAACAAGAACAAGAAGAACAGGAAGAGATGGAGGACGATGCGAAGCTCTTGTTTGTCGATAATGATATCGCTATCGACGCTACCGTTTTTGCTGAAGCGATGGTGCTCATTACTACTGCCATCTCCACAGCAAGCAAAGCAAGCAAAAGGATTTGCGACAACCAAGAAATTTGCGACAAGACAGGAGGGGCGCAAAAGCTATGGCGCGCAACAGAATTGCAACAGCGACAAACGGCGACGACGAAGAGAACAACAACGGAACGAAGGACTTTCCGGCGGCTTCTCCAAAGCGTGCTATTTTATTTTTTATTTTTTTAATTCAAAATTATTTTTCCATTTTTGGTTTTCGCTTGCCGCGAATTTTAAAACAGAAAATGCGAACAGAAAATAATAAAGGATTTTAAGGCTTCATTTCGAAACCATGTCTTTTTTTTAATTTAAAAAAAACTGATTTTCTGCTGCATTTCCAAAGTTTTTTTATTTTCCTGGCGAAACTCAAAATTGAAAATGATAAAATAAATAAAGTATTTTCTGTCTGCATAAAACAACGTGTTTTATTTTCGTTTGGCATATTTTAAAACAGAAAATGCTACAATAAATAAATAAATGGGTTTTGTGGGATTCTCTTAACCACCACCATTTCGAAAAAATAAAATAAAAATAAAATTATTACAAACCGCCAGATGTCTATACTAGGTTCCAGCAGCATTTTTTGGTGGTGAACTTTCGCCATTTGGCGCAATGATTTTTCAAAATATATATATTCTGTCGAATGTTCACCCCCCCCTCCCCCGCCGTTTTTCTCGCCAAAAGTCGATTTTTGTCTTTTAACGCCAAGATCGCCATGTTTCTACACATTGTTCAAGCGATTAGCCAGGATATAAAACGATTTTAATAAATTTATACTACCATCGCTGGGATATAGCCAAAAATGGCAACATCACAAAATTGAGAAAAGAAAAACAGTAGGTGCCAGAAGTGATTTTGGTTTAGGAATTTTTGCTATTTTGTGGCAAAGCTTTTTTTTGAGAAAAAATTAGGAAAATAAATAAATTTATTTTTAAAATGCAGTAAAAAAGATTTTATAAATAAGTAAATGGGTTTTTGGGACTTTTTAAGCCGCCAGATTTGGAAAAGAATTATTTTATTAGAAAATCACCAGATGTGTATATTATTAAGGTTTGCAAACAATGATTTTATTTGGGTTTTTTTCTTTAAAAATAAATTGCACCATTGTTGAATTGCCTTTTTTTTTCAAATTGGTGAGGTAGGTGGGTTGACAATCATCCACAAGAGGATTTAGCCAAATTTGGCTACATGTTAAAGATAAATAAATAAAAATTATTACTCCTATATTTTAGCCACATGTTGGAACCTTTTGCTAAACATGTCAACTTTAGAAAAAAAAAAATCTGAAAATGTGACTCTTGGATCCATTTTTCCCCCAAAAAGATCCTTTGTATTAATTGCAACTCCACTTATTTTTGTTACCAAGATGCCAAAATCTACAAAAATAACTTGCTAATTTTTCACTTGTGCTTTAGAATTTTTGGCCTATTAAGGCATAAAAATCCAATTTATGATAGAATCAACTTTATGTAATTAAATCAAAATTTTGTACCGAATTCAAACTAGAAAATACTTAAGCACACATAATTAATCTCAATAATGGGTCTTTGATGCCCAAAGAAGGGATTAGAAAATGACCCCCCTTTGAATATGATCCTCCATTGTTTAACTTAAGCCCTTTAGCATAGAGGCTTACATAATTGAAGCAAAAGAGAAATGAAAATTCACTTGAATTCATACTACTAACCTAATCGACAAAGCTATCATTGTTTTTACAATTTGCAAACCCTTATGATGGCATTTAAAAAACTATCCACAATTATGTATCACAACGATATATGACTAAAAAAACAACATTACTAAAGTAGAATATAGAACCCTAAACCCTAAAACATAATTGAGGCAAGAAAACAAAGAAGCTTAAATTGAGCTTTGAAACTAACTAGATTATAGCACATTGTTGTATATACAATCGCCATATAAATAAAATTACTGGAAAAATCAAAAGGTGAATACAATTTCACAAACCAAATATTTTGCTTGTTTTTTTGAAAATATATCATGCACAACTAACAATCTACTTTGTATGCATTTCAAATGAACAATGATTGAAGGTTTGCCATATTAATATGTAGGTCCAACTTCAACTATAATCAAATTTGTGAATTAATTCATGAAAAACTAGAAGAGATCTTGGAGAAAACCAAAGAGATGTGATTAGCAAAAACACATAAAGATTTGAAGGGATGTGGGTCAAAACATGCTAATAGGAATCAATGAGATTACCCTAGACAAGAACAATAAGGTTTCAAAATGTGTAGATTTTGCTAGATTCCATGTTTCCTTTTGAACAATTATCATATTAATTTCATCATACTAAATTATGCCAGTTATTTTCAAGGGTGGTAAAAACCCGATCTTTTTTGCTCGACAAATCGGGTTTAAAGTTTAAATAAATAAAACCCAATTTGTATTAAAACCATGGTTTTATTCTGGGTAACATTAATTGAGGCCGGCATGATCAGAATCACTCTCGCTGGTATAGTCGTCACTTGTCGGACAATTTATAACGCACCCATGTTGCTCTTGACGAACACGAACTTCTCAACAGTCTTGGCGCTCAAGGAATTCTTCAGCTTGGAATGGATGAAGCCCATCGTTGAGAAGTTTCGCTCGAACATCGCACTAGACATCGCCATACTAAAGAGACGGACCGCAACATTTTGCAAATCTGCCCACTAACATCCATTGGTCTGCCAGTACTGCAACATGGTCTTCGATCCCTTGGATAACATCTGGTAACGGAAGGAGTTCACCTACCTTTCCTTTGTTGCAGAAATGAAGTACGCCATGAACTGAATGTACAACTTCTCCTTGCGGCCGTCGTCAATGGGTGTAACATCGTCAACAGGACTGTTGATCAACACTTCCTCCAGGCTACTTCAACACTTCCTCTAGGCTGCTTTGTGAATCCACAGGCAACCTGTCTCCAATGTGTCATGGGTCGAGGAGATACGACAAACCGTGAACAACACCGTACATGAACTAGAAACGTCGTTGTGCCAGGACAACCAGGTACTCAAACTCCTGGCGCGTGATAATGTTGCTGGACATGACCTTCTTGTACTCTTCGGGCAGGTTGTGGAAATCAGGAATCACCTCGGAAATGGGCACCTTATCGGATTAAGAGCGTTGATCGGGGTGAGAATGGCGAGGGCCTTGCGCAGGTTGTTCATAAACGCGTCGTCCGTCATGATCTCCTTAATCTTTGATCTCTCACTTTTCTGGGCAAATGTACCTTGCACAAAGTCGCGAGCAATGACGATGACACGCAGGTGTTGTTCCAACTCCAATAAGGTCTGGCACATGGCTTGAATTGTTCCCCAACGAGTCAGAGCGACTTGTACGAGCATTCGAGCACCGCACAGAGCTGCAGATCTCGTAGGTGAGCCTTGGCGACATGATGGTTGTGAAAGTACTTGACGACATCCTTGCAACAGGCAATAAATTCCAGCATGAGCTCGAACGGGTATTGGTCGGGATAGGTGGCCTCGACTTGGCCAGCTTTCTTTGTCTTCATCGCCGCAAACACGTTCTTGACGAATAGATGAAGGCCATGGGAACAACACCCCTGGAAGTAGCGCGACGGGAAGGTAATCTACAGCAAGCCCCACGCCTTCTTGTTCGTAGAGGTGTTGTCGGTAATCGCACCAACAAATATTGTGGATGGATGTTTGCGAATGACGCGCTCGATGTCGTCGGCAATAAACTTGTGATCGTGCCCTTGTTGGCCTGTCAATACTAACTCTAGAAATAGGGCGAATTCGGGCAACGCCGCCATGTAGTTGATGATGGCATCGTTGTTAACGTTCGACTAACCATCACTGATCAGACAAGAAGTTGCACCAATCATGCCCTTAGCGACCTTGGTTTTGACATCCTCGTGGCAGGCGTCGAGCAGAGAGGTTGCCAGCTATCTTCTATTGGGGAGCAAACCATCATTAGGGCGCAAGGTCTTGATTACAGCGATCAGATGAACGTTTTCAACTTGTTGAAACGACGACCCTGTGGCGTAATAGTGCATTGCAATGTGTTTCTAGAATTGCACCTTCTGCTGTTTGCTGACAACAGGTATGGCGAACTCCTTGATTGAGCGCTGACAAGAAGAATTGGGAGCCACTGAAGACGTCAACATCGACACCGCCGTCGACAGGGGCTTCCTGGGCTTCTTGTTGGCCATGTACCAGGCGAGACACTTGTCCTCCTCCATGCTGTTCATGAGCTTACGAAACAGAGCACATTTATTCAGATGGACCTTCATCGATTCGCTTTTCTTGTGATGATTCACGAGCATGCGGCAATGCTTACAGAAGGTCGACTTATGCTGGTGCAAGTTAACGTCATCGGTGTAGAGACTCCACATGTCATTGCCTTACCAACCACGTTTACGCCCTCTTACAACAGCATCGTCATTGTCATTGCCGTCTAATGGATTGCCGCCTGCGCCGGGCCTAGGAGCAACGTTGATATTGTTGTCGTTGGCGATGTCGCTTTCGATGTCGATGATGATGACCTCCTCCTCCACACCGATGTCGGACATGATCACTTGAGTGCAAGCCAAACTACTAATTGCCCACCTCTGAAGTTCAGAGTTCTGAACACGAAGAGCGTTGCCCTCTTTCGCAGTCCGCACCTTATTGAAACCCAATTTTCAAAATAAAACCCAATTTTGTGCGATTTCAATCAATCAGGTTTTATATTAAAACCTTAAATAACCCAATTGCAAAAAACCAGGGTTTGCCACCCTTGGTTATTTTATGTTTTAATTTCTTGTATTATAAGCTAAAACTTTATTTATATGTCATATACATTACATTGCATTTACATGTGGTAAATGACTTTTGAAAAAACAATTATTTAAAATATATTTTGAATTTCTAAAACTTTTTAATTGTCAATGCTTTTGAATGCAAGTATTAAGTTACCATCATCTAAATTCTTTTACAATCTTTTATATATATATTAAAATATTCCTTTGTAGAATTGATTTTTTTTACATAATTACTATTCAAGTTCAAAAGTTTTTTACTAAAACCAAAACCTAAAATTAATGTTAATGAATTTTTAATTTGAATACATGAACACTCATATTATTCATTCAATACAACTTGGATTGATTACCAAAAAAAAAAAATCCAAAACAAAAACATATCTATTATAGTTGAAATTTTTTAGGGCTCTTGAAACCTTTTTAGCTCCTATTAACATGTTCTAACACATGTGACATTATAACATAAATATGTTATTTTCACTAATAGCACTCCAACTAACATAAAATTTAAAATCAAGTCTATTTGTCAAAAATGACTAACTATGTCCATTTTGACTAATAAAAAATAATTATATAATGAAAATCAACAATATGTTGGACACATGGCATATGTGGCATTCACATGGAGTTGTACAACTTGATTAATGCCATTAACATGTGGAAATCAGTCATCTAGATATTATTGCTTGTGATTATAATGTTATTTTTGGCACTATTAAAATAATAATAAATATTAGCGTTACAATTTCTTGAATCAAATTTGTAAAACAAATGAAAAGTAATTTTTTACAAATCTCATGTTTTCATTTGCTAAATTTTATAATGATTCACATAAAAATAAAATTGGGGAAAAAAACTGAAATATAATAAAATGACATGTGAAAAAATAAAAGATCATATTTTTTAAATCATTTTAATTTATTACAAATGGACATTAGTTATTAGAACATAACTAATGGACTTGAACTACTTTAATGTCTTTAAAGTTCAAATTAAGAAAAAATAATAGATAGGTGAATTTTGATTATATAATTTAAAAATTAGAATTGATTCATTATGTTGGAAATATATGTTTGGTATATACAAAAAATTCACTAATAATTTTAATAAATTTTTTTTGGGGCTCTTATCCTTATTTATATTTGATTTTTGAAATGACCATTATGTGAACTTTGAAAATTGGAGGTGGGTAAGTCTATGATAAATTATTCCTTGCATATGTAATTGACATTCATCAATAGCATATTAACAAATTTCAAATCAACTTTAAATTCGATGTTTTCATGCAACCTATGTATTGTGATGTAACATACATTGAAGAATGACATAAAAATTTGATTCATTTTTAACAACTCTTGAGGTCTTAAATTTAACATTTCACAATTTAGTAATGAAAATTGTGCAAAATTCATTCATTCATAATTTGTAAATTTTACTCATTGATATCATGCATTGAAAACACGTTTAACACACAACTTTATAAGAAGATGTGAAATTAGTGTGACATTCATTCATTCATAAGTTCTTACTTCATTCATCAACACATTTATCCATGTGTCAAACATGTTTTCAATGCATGATATTTGTGTTTAAAATGTATGAACTTATGAATGAATGAACTTCACAAAATTTTCAATATTAATTTATTGCATGCTAAATTTAAGACCTCAAGAGTTGTTAAAAATGAATCAATTTTTTATATGTCAACAACATACATATATGCCATATACATCGTCATATACAACATTTGTATATGCAATATGCCCTAATTTGAAGCCAAGGTTTCATGGAGTCATCACAATTACTGATATATATATTTCTAATTTCTAATTCATTGGTTAGCATCCCAAGAAGGATTTCATTTAAAATGGTAAAAAAAAAAAATTAATAGTAAAAAGAATCATTTAAATATGCTACCAAACTAAAATCAAAGTCTAAATGTAACAAAGCCTCATGTGTGAAAATTTGAAATTTTGACTATGTATGATGAGGGGCTAATGTGTTATGTTTACCCAAAGACCCTTGGGTGAGGACATTACCAAAGTTAGGCATGCCCTCAACTACTTGCATGGGCCAACTTTATTTCAATAATGCCTTCACCCTATGGCTTTACACTAAACCCTAAAAGTATATAGTCTTTGTTTGTTATGTGTTCTCTTCCAACATCCACAATGGAAGTTTCATTTACAGAATTAGACCATAGGATAGTTGTGACAATGTTGGCAGCTGAGAATATTTGATAGCTAGATCTTGTTCAATTGCCATGCATATTGGAAAAAATTGAATGGTCGGATCTTGAGCCACATAGGTCACTGACTCTTGTCAGATCCTGAAAGCTTAGATCTTGTTTGATTGTGGTGCTTGTAAACTTAGGATGGTCAAATGCTGGGCTACTTAGGTGGTTGAACCTTGTCAAATTGGATGATTAGAGCTTGTTCAATTTGGTTGAATTTGAATTGACAACAAAATTTTGAAAATAAATCAATTGAAGATAATCGGTTTTGACTTAATTAAAATTAATATGAATTGAACCAAATACAATCCAATCGGAATTTCAATGAGAACACTAAGCCTATTGAACTCAAAGGAAAATAATAATAATAATAATAATGTTAAGTTCAATTCACTTTAATTGAATTTGAATTCAATGCAATTGAATATGAATTTCATTCAATGCATTTGAATTAAAGTTAGGAATTTAAATTAAAATCAAATTCAATTAATTTGGATTCAATTCCAATTGCATTGTGCAAATTGATTCTATATTAAATCATTCAAATGAAACTTAATTTTTATAAAATCAACTCATCTCTTTTATCAATTTATTGTCAATGGTAGTGTGTAGCAGCACAAAGCCCAAGTTTTGAATGGTTAGATCTTGATTAATTGGTGTTTAAAGTAATGAAGCCATGAAAAAATTGAGGAGTCAATTTGCCAATTGTTTCCCTTATGAAAGTGAATTGCCAAAATCAAATACCAATTTTAATGCTTATTATTTTGATTCACTTAGGAATCCGATTCAATGAAAATAGAGATAGAATGAAAATAAAAACTAATTGTGATACATATATACGCATCATGCCCCAGATGTGTAAATCCCAAAACATACATAGAAAATACCCAAGCTGAATCAAATTCTAAACCATATTTTTCAACTACGAATGAAGCCTTGCAATTTCTGAATGTGAGGAAAGTTTGAAAATGGGTAGCAATGGAGCAACTTCAAAGGAGTTCAGGTTGATCCCAATGCTAGAATTCTTGGGTCAGTTACATAATTGAGTTTCCAGAGTTAGCCCCTTTCTACCCACCTTAAGGAAGTCAGGTTGATCCCAGTGCTAGATCTCCTCCTGGGTCGGAGCTCCACCTTAGCCAGTGATGCATACTTGTTACAATTGAAAATTGCAGAGAACTGTCTGTTGCTTGGTTGAAGTCTTGATAATGATACACTGAGCAGTGTCTCTGGATGCTCACAATGACAGCACCATCAAGCCCCACCACAAAATGGATTTTCTCAGAACTACTGGGAGACTTGGCCAGGGCAGTCTCTTTGTGTGGTGTTGAGATCCATCCCATGTCATGTGTCTACAAGTAGTATCCTGCAAGGGACTTAGTCTCTCACACAACATTCCAGTTTCATCTGTCAGAGTTCTGTCAGAATGTATGATAATGGGAATGGGAGGCTGCAAGCAGAGCAGTTCCAATACCTGACCCATCCTTGGAAAGTTCTATCACCACAGACTGAGCTGCAGTCTCACTCAGCATCTCATCTATGGCTGCTCGCATGTAGACCTGATATTGGGTGTAGTGCTCATACAGACCACCATCCATAGCCACCACAGTCTTGCTCCTTCTGCTTGAGAGATAACTTCCATTTGTTGTTGTTGTTGGCCCATGATCTCTTCCAATCTTGTTCAGTATCCCCACAATACCTGCAGCTGCCAACCGTGCTCCCCGCTCTGCAATGATATCACATATGTCATGCACAATCTTCCGCTCTTGGAATGTTGTCCGTCGAATCTGAGACAAATCCCAACATAGTACTGTTATAGCCATTGAACCTCTTATGGACTCTGTATCTATTGTGGCAGAACACAAATGGGAGCAAGTTCATGACAGTGCTTTGTATCTGGGTTTAAAGCATTGTCATATTGCAAGGGAGAGCATAATTTGGTATCTGAAATAGCTTACTTCAAAAACATCTTTGAGGATTTTGGCCACCTCAGTAAGATCTGCAGACTCATCAGAGTGTATTTTGGAGACATATGGCGTGCTGCAGTCACCGTCATATTTAGATTCATCCTCTGGTTAGTTTTAATGAAGAATATCAAATGGTCCTGACTAGGTTATTTTCATTAGGATCTGCAGTGTGGATGTAATGTTGGTGAGACAAGTACAAGAATCTGTACCCAAGAGAGAATGGCTCCAAAAGTTTGGGGGAGATAATAGGTCCACCAAACAAAGCAGCCTCTTGTGCAAATTTGGCCAGTACACAACGTACTATTTCCCCAAGGTACATTCCTGATATCATCTTCTCAAACCACTGTGGCACACCCAATCCAACACATCTCTCAGTTTTTCTGCTTGAAAACAGAGATGATTTTTTATTTGCTCACTTCCATCTCCAATTCTACAAATCTAAACCTCACCTGATCTCCAGGGTTGACACTATCTATGTCCACCTCCTCATCAGCAAATGTGCGTGGAAGATAGGGTGATCTGAAATTGCCCCACTCCATGTTGATGATCTGCAAGTTCCTCTCCAGCTGCATCTCTCAGTATAATGTTTCAAGCATCACATTGGATTCATCACAAGCCATCTATGTTCACATCTATGTGCCCATTGCTAGACAATACACCTGGGCACGTGTATAGTCCACCCATAAAGATGTTTATTGCTAGCCGCTGCCTCCTGATTGAGAGGAAGAACTATAGTTGTTTCGTGGAACCATTTCTGGTGAGTGAAAAAAGTATACGTCAGGATATACAAATTAACTCAGAATCAAGGCAAGCTGAAGGATCCAACCTAAGATTTAAGCAAGGAAGAAGCTCATTGAGGGAGGCCTATGAGAATCATACCATCTCGCCAGATTTTGGGGGAGCTCCTCTCCATTTGGGTACAGAATCTACCCGCTCTACATAGCAGGCATTAGTGCCAGTTCCCAGTATGACACTCAACATTGTATCCTCATTCCAATACCTCCCTCCTGCCAATGTTCCAACTGTGTCATTCACCTGCAAAACTCCTGGTCATATATTAGGACAACTAAATATGGGTGCTTACCGGCATTATTTCTCTTGATTATCAATCTCCCAGGTTTCTGAATGCTGACTGACATCCTCTGTGCTGCTGGTCAGCTGACCACATCACAACATCCTGATTTTAAGCCTTTGCACAACAATCTCGAGAAATTGCAACCCCCTGTCTCAGTTGCAGTTCACTCAAACATGGCTGCACACGTAAGTATGGTACAATTCACAGGGTACTTTTGTTGCTTGATAAACAACCCATGAACACCACCACCACACATTGTTACAGACCTGTGTTGGTTAGTGACAAGGTAATTTACATGCAGATAGAGAACCAGAAGGCCATTCCATAAATCTGCCCAGATGCAAATGCCTTAAGCAGGCTTGTGAGTTCAGGAGTGGAAGGAATCATACCAGTGCAGCAACTCTAATATGATCCCCCTTTCGACCAATTGCTTCCTCAAAGGCTGCCACAATGTCTTTACCAATCTGCCACCACAAATGACAGAAACACATTTTCAGACCAATGGTATGCATGTGAATGTGTACCCTGTAACTTCATACAGCTTGACATTGCAACATGTTGGCATTTGTTTGTAAATCACAAATCAATCAAAGTTGCAAACCAATAAATGAAGGTGACTGGATGGCAGGGTAGGGATTGATGATGAGGTCATTTATAGATATACCTACATACTTGTGGGTTGGTTGCAAGGTCATAGACTGACATAGACTGAGACTACAGAAAATTACCATGTGGTATGCACTCTGTTGATCCTAAGACCTTGCTAAGACCTTGCTCCAAAAATGTGCATCAGAATGTTAGGGCACACGCATGCTTCCTTCTTCACTGATCGAGAGGCTAGAGAGAGCTTGACATGGATGTTACAAATGATGTGAAAGGTTTGGGTGGGGGGTGCAACAGGCAACAAGTCAGTGAGTGGGGGTCATACCGCATCACTGATTTTGAAGCCCTTGGTCCAGTGGACAAGAATGCCAGATTTAACAGATGTTTGCAACACAGGAAAAGAGAAGGCAAATCCGAGCTCTCGGACATGACCAGAGTGAGCTTCAAATCCCTCACCCTCCCTTGCCACAAAACTTGCCAATTTCTTCGCAATAAAATCAAAAAGCTCCTGTGCACAAAGAGGTCATAGACACCACCACCACCATGTAAAGCTCAATCCGACTTTGTCGGTTGCTGAACTACTGAAATGCTCGTTGTTGCATACGCATGCATCTCTCTCTCAATCATCATCTAGAAAGCTGGTTACACGGAGATTTGTTTCGTTTGCAAAAAAATTCTCGCCCATCTCTCTCTCATCACTTTGCAACCATGCAATGTCAGTATCTACATCTGTCCAGATGTGTCCGTCTGTGTGGCTGTCTGTACCTTGCTAGTTCCTTGCATTAGTTCAGGAGGTATGGCGACTTCTTGATACTCCTGCTTCACGATCCGCTTCTCTTTTCCGCCCAACTGAACCCGCAAGACGCGGAAATTGGTGCCTCCCAGATCTACTGCATAGAATAGTCCTTCTTCATCCCTGTCCCCACACAAAATTGAGCGTCACCAGACTCGGACGTTGTTATTTCTTCTAAAACAATTCATGGAAGAAGAAATTCCATGCGGCCGCTAGACTTGTTTTTCTTCATATCATGCATTGATCAAAGCAGCGATCAGGAAAGAAAGAAAGAAACGGGAGACTCTCTTGAGAGAATGAAGGAGGGAGGAGGCACCGCTTACCCGTGCGGTAGATTTTCAACATATGTGGGAAGCATCTTGAGTTGCTCGCTGCCGCCTTCAGACATCAAACCGGAGTGCATTTCCGCCGTCATGGCGTCCGCGAGCTGTCGTAGACGGTGTAATGGCGTTGCAGAAGCTTGACGAAACTGCGACAGAAGGAGATGAATCTGTGCAGCAGCGGTACTAGACTGATTGCTACATTTGCTGCTCTTCTGCTTCTTCG
>Ga0209208_10005418_pt1 | contig 17788 bp, 14 predicted proteins | sample S1TSphfallax_3_FD_187694 | JGI IMG/M metagenome (GOLD analysis project Ga0209208, IMG submission 187694) | Host-associated microbial communities from peat moss isolated from Minnesota, USA - S1T2_Fd - Sphagnum fallax MG (SPAdes) (version 2) | ecosystem: Host-associated > Plants > Peat moss >... | reverse complement strand
GGGGGGGGGGGGGGGGGGAGGGCAAGAACTGGAATATTATTTGAAAACAGGGCGGTCGAGAAAGAATGGCTATGTCGGCAGCAGGCCAATGGCTGCAGCAAGCCTTGCTGGATTTGTGCTCAGATGCACAATCGGGAGTGCAGCTGGAGCAAGAAGTGGTGAGTAGCCTGGTGTCGTATTGCGAGATTGCATCGCCTTCTGATGCTGAACAGTATCTTTTGGTAAGCTTTTTCATCATCGCTCCCATCATAATATCTCCGTCAATGCAGCAAATGGAAAATTTGAGACTGAAATGAGTGTGGATTTCCACTTCCCGTGAATTTGCAAAGCTCATATTGCTTCATATGTAATGCTGTTTGTCTGTACATAGAATTTTGGTTTTGCAGATGTGGTGTGGAATTCATTTGAAACACAGAAATACTTCCCATCCTCCTCCCCCTCACCTTTTGCAATTTTGATGTTGAGGTTTTATTATGGGTTTAAGGTTTAGGGTTTTATTATGGGGTTTGATGTGCAGAATATTGTGGGCAACAAGTGAAATAAAGAAATAGTGTCCAAACACTTAGAAAGTGTATTTCCATTTCCTCATGTTTTTGCAAAACTCAAAATGCTTCATATGTAAGGACTATTTGTCTGTACATAGAATTTTGGTTTTTGCAAATATGTGGAATTCACTTGAAACTTGGAAATACTTCCCTGTCCTGCTCCTTTCCTTTTGTGATTTCTATGTCAAGGTTTTATTATGGACTTAGGGTTTAGGGTTTTATTATGGGGTTTGATATGCAGAACATTGTGGGCAATGAACAACATAAGGAAATAGTGTCTGAATACCTAGAAAAAAGAGGAGGAGGAGTTGCAAGCAACATATTCACCTTCACAGAATTACGCCCAGAAAACAATATCCAGGGAGATGAAGGCATGCAAGCGTACATGAAGTCACGAGATGACAAGACTTGGTCTGTGGGAAGCAAGAAACTTCCAAAAGCAGCGAAGCCAAAGATTGCAGTTCCAACAAATGCGCCACCAGTGGGAGATGCAACACCACCAAGCATTCCAAGTTAGTTTGGTTTGAAGCTTTTTGGAGGGTTCCATAATCACAGTATTTCTTTTACTTCCATGTTTCAAACCACATCATCAGCATTCATGCTGACTGAATAAGGGGGGCTTTTGCCAGTGAATAAAGGTTCTGCTGCAAAAGCAGGAGTACCACAATCAGCAAATACAGGCAAGTTTAAGGGACGCAGAGGCGGGAAAGGTGTATCATTGGCTGAAGCAGCTGAAGCTCTTTTCTCCCGTGGTGCTCCCTGCACTTGCCAGGCAAGCAGGCACAAACTCATCAACAACTGCCTTGGGTGCGGAAAGATCATCTGTGAGCAAGAAGGGGAAGGTCCATGTAACTTCTGTGGTACACTGGTGTTGCGAGAAGGAAGTGAATATGCAGGTCTTGAACATGCCAGTGTCCCACCAGCTAATGAGGCTGAAGCAAGTGCTCAAGCTTTGAAGGACCAGCTGGTGGAGTTTGATCATACAGCTACACAGCGGACCACTGTCATTGATGATCAGAGTGATTACTTTGAGATTGACGGAAACACTTGGCTCTCAGAGAAGGTCAGGTTCTGGGTTAATGGTTCAGAAATTTTCAGACTAGTGTTTATTTGGCTCTGTGGTGATCTGCATAGTTTTGTCACCCTACCATCATAGTTAGCAATAACAACAATTCCTTCAAGATATGGTTCCAATGTACTGTTTTCAAGGAGATGAGGTCTATACAAGTTGGGTGTTCACATTCTAGGAGATGAGGTCTCTACAAGTTGGGTGTGCACATTCTAGGAGATGTGGCAGGACTTCTTGGAAAGAGTTCCAAAGTTCTGCAAAGTGCACAAGCTGCTTGTGTACTGATTTTGAGTTTTTTGATGAATGCCTGTGTAACAATATATGGTGTGTACTGCAGCATTAAAGACAAGTCTCTGTTTGTTGTTCCATGTGTCTATAGGAGAAGCAACTGTTGCGCCAGCGCCAGGAGGAGGAAGAACAAGCAGAAGAGCAAAGACGAAAGCGAGTTGTTGTTACAATTGACCTCCTAGGTCGCAAGGTCTGTTGGATATATCCTGTTCTTTTGGTAATCACTCTCCCAATATTTGAACATCTTCAACAGCTTGTGATTCAAACTTGCATGGGTGATGCTGGGGGATGTGATAAACAGGTCATAATGGCAAATACAGGTGAAGACAAAGAGAATGGGTTCCATGAGAGTCTTATCCTTGCAGGTGATCCAGTTAAAAATGAAAGATCAACCAGCTACCGCATCAAACCTAATCCTGTTGTTACCCACATTCCTGTGTATGTGGAATCAGAAGGACTGGGGAGTGGTGATGTGAAGAACAGAATCAAGAAAACTGGAAAATATCTCCAGGGCATGGTTTTGGCCAAGACAGGGCGTGTGCAGCATGATGACCCTGTAGTGGAAGCTGTCATGGGACAGACACTGGGACACATTCAGGTTGAGGGTGGACACAGGGAATCCAATGAAGGCTGGCATGGGTTGGAAGTAAAGCAGGTGCAGGGCTTGGAGAACAAAGATAACATGGAGGCTAGAGAAATGACAGGACAGCCAAGATCAGTCAGTAGGATCAGTTCACCAATGGAGGTAGAGAGCAATGCAGTGTCACAGCCACTGTTTGATCTCTGTCCACATCAAACACAGCAAGTAGATGGGAGGAAGGGACCTGTGGTGTTAGTGCCTTCACCATTGACACTGAAGCAGTCAGAACATTCACGTGCCAGGATCTGGTCTAACACTGTTTTGATTCCAGGGATGGTACTACTTAAAGGATGGCTTTCACTTGACAACCAGGTACAATTTCTCTCTGTCTTGTACATCTCTCTGTGAACAGGGGATCTGTGCTGTGATTAAGTGTGACATATTTCAGATGGCTATGTTACAAAAGGTCAAAACAAACTAGTATGTCAGGCTAAGCTATTTAAATGCCAAGAGGAGCCATCACTTAATGCAAGATGACTTATCTCACTTGGTGTGGCATTACATAGGCAATATGGGTGTATGAACATGCAGAGCTGCTCCTTCCCTGCCTTTCTTTCATCTGAAGTGTCTCGATTGGCATTGCTAAACAGGTGGAGATTGTGAGAGAGTGCCAGACTCTTGGAATAGGCCCTGGAGGATTTTATCAACCCAGCTTCAGTGATGGCAGGCACATGCACTTGCAGATGATGTGCCTGGGTATCAAACACTGGGAACCTACATCGAGCTCATATGTTTCAAATCGTGCAAGGCATGACAATGCTCTTCCACCCCCCATCCCTCCCAGGTTTCTGGCTCATGTGAAGGATGCACTTCAGAAAGCGCAGCATGTGGCCAAGGATGCTGGGGGCCTTAGACTTGGTCGATCCCAAGCTGAAGGGGAGCTGCCTGACATGACTGCTACTGTGTGTATTGTTAACTTTTATGAGCACAGTGGTGCTCTTGGCATGCACCAGGTACCTTCCATACCAGTGTGATAAAGCATGTCTAATTTTATGTGAATTTTCCATACTTCTGGTATGAAAAACACTGGCAGTGCAGAGTAGAACTTGAAAAAAGGGGCTAAGTGTAAAAAGTGGCAACTTTGTGGTTTTGAGGCTGACTGTAAATATCACTTACGTCCATTTCTTGATCAGATTGATGTGTGCAAGTAGGTACTTCTTCTATGGTTTTTCATTTGTAGTGTCTGCTGGTGAGGATGTCATGTATGTTACCTTCAACATTGTTGTTCTGGAGATTTCTCTTCAACTTCATAGATATATCTCCCAGTGAGCCACTTTTCAAACCTCTAATCCATGTTGCGAGTATTCTTTCTTTGTTGTCTTGAATTTGTTTTGGTCTTGTTGGATATAAGGAATTTCTAACAAGTTTGCTTTTGCCCCAGGACAAAGATGAGAGTGCTGAAAGCTTGCAGCGGGGAGCACCTGTAGTATCATTCTCAGTGGGTGATTCAGCAGAGTTTTGCTATGGCAAAGAGAGGGAGCTCACAAAAGCAGAGAAGGTTATCCTTGACTCAGGGGATGTTTTGATCTTTGGTGGACCCTCCCGGATGCTCTTCCATGGTGTCACACGCATAATCCCCAAATCTGCTCCCAAGGAGCTCCTTGAGAGGACCAACTTGCGACCTGGTCGTCTCAACCTCACATTCAGAGAGCTCTGATGCCCTTTTCCCAAAATTATCATTCATAATTGATCCACAAGGCCACAGTGACATGCTCTGAGAGGTGTATTGTGATACTTTTTCAGGCACATCCTTCGAATCCTGCTGAAATTTAACTAGATCAAATTTGGGACATCAAGTGAGCATATATCATTACAAGTTCAGAGGGGGTAAATGCGGTAACTTTCTGAAGGTTCGTTTCCTTTTCTCTAGGATTTGAAGCAGTTCTTTTGGGCAAAAGACTTGGTTAGCATGTAACTAACTGTCAGTTCTCCCCTCATACATAGTAGGAATGCAATTGAACACACATAATAGAAAGCCAATTGTGCATGAACTCATGATATTGCTATTTAAAACATGGCATGCAGTCTGTTGTCCTGAACTCATTTCCACATTTTGCAAAGCCCATGGGGACAATTTGTTTTTGGGTACATTTGTGGATGCTTTGATTGTTGATAATTCAAGTTGTAGAGAGTTTTGGTATGTCAAAGAAGATTAAAGACTACAGAAGATTTAGAGACAATCCTTCAAATATTGTAGAAATCTTGAGACTCTTGAAACTATTTGTTGAAATGCATATTGGCTATCAACTATGATAGGTGTGGGATGCAGGAGTTTGGTTTTGTATCGGATACTCTGCACATTTTTGTGTGTACTTTGAATGACCAAATGTGCCTACAAGGATGTGTTGCATGTATGTTGCTTTGTGTTGGGGTTGCATGTGGATGGATGTGCTTGCTATCTTAAGTGGTTGTGTATGGTGGGGACATGCAAATACCTTTAATATCATCATTGAGAAATTAATGTCTTAAATGGCCATGCAATATTTTCTTATTGGGTTTTTTTGGATAAATTTGCGCTACTTGGTAACAAAAAGATAAATCCAGTACAACTCATACAAAGGATGTTTGTGAATTTTTTGGGTCAAAATATCAGAGAGGAAACCTCTTTATAAATGATTGCAAAAATATGATGGGATTCTTAAAATTAAAACTACTTCACTCTCTGACCTGTGACCAAATTTGGATAATTCCTCATAGTATGCTCTAGGACAAAAGCAAAGTCTGGGTGCAAGAATTAGTACCTGATTTCATTCAATTGCCAATCTTGCTCACTCTGTAGATATAAATAAATGAACTCCATACACATTTTGAAGTTTTTCACTGGGGTGGACAGGTGTTGGGTGGGTAGCCAGCCAATTGCCATTCAGGTTGCAACAATAACATAGGCCGCTTTCTAAAGGATGCAATACCTGGTTGTGTAGGGGAAGAGCCTCTTAATTGCACTAGCTTCAGCATCAATGGTCAACAAACCAGCAGTGGGAGCTAAAAAAAAAGTATAGTGAAGTAATGCAAATGCTCTTTGCATACAACAGGCTTATACATTTTAACAAATTTGAAAATGCATTTGGTCTACAATTGGTCTACAATTGTCGAACACACTCAATGCACCACATCGGTGCCCACAAAAGACTGCATACTCAATCCATAAGAGGCTAGACAACATCCAAGCCCTTCCACAAAAGTTTGCCTTACTCACCTCTGACAAGGGGCATCACTCTACACACGCTAATCAATTATCTCTGAAATTGCAGGAGAAATCTCCACAACAATTTGAAGGTATCACAACAATGAGTGTAGTCATAATCTCATGAGAGTCATTCACAAAGTGTCAGACCATCACCTTCTTCATGAATAGCTGTGACAAGCTACCATGACCAGCCACTGACTTCATCAGCTCTCGACAGTGGGATGTAAATAAGTACATAAAGATTAACCCAAAATCTCAGCAAACCATTATAGAAAATCTGTGTCCTGAGTTTCTGTTGCATTTCCAGAAGCAACAGGAAGACTCAATGATGATGTTGGCCATCATTCCAGAGATGTGGCAAAAGGTCAAACACAGTAAACTTATCTAACTCTGGATGGCATCTTAAGGAGACAAATTAAGAAGCTATTTGATCCAATACAACACCTGAAGATTTCTCTGGTCACCTCTTGCGGTCGAACAGGTGAATTCTGATAATGGAAAAGCTTAATTCTGATATGTGGCAATGTCTGAACATCTTAACTTAGTAGGGTTATTTCCATCTTTCTCAAGGTGGACACATTGTAACAGATGTGGCCCTATCTCCCCTTTCCCATTGCAATAAGGACCAAAAGTCCCAAAGGTTCCCACACATTGGATGACCACTACAAACCCATTAGAGATGGGTTGACTATTGATTGGTATTGCCTACTATGATCATTAGTGAATTGAACCTGTAAACTGTAGTCTGAACTCCAAGCCATAGGCTTCACAAATACTGACTAGAAGACCTTACTTCAATGAGCCAGAGTCTGTGAATCACAAGGAGAGATGTCTTTAGGGTTCAGGGTTATAGCACCTGATTCCTGTGGACTGCAATGTTGGAAACAGTGGGTGGGTGCACCTTGACACTCAAAGCATTCATTTCATTCTGCCTGTCTGGCCTCTGGAGATGGACATCTTCACCATACAGTTGATCTGGAACTCTTGATTCATCAGCTAAAAATGTGACTCACAATCTAGACACTGCCCATAGTATTCCAGTCCAACAATGTCAATAAGCCCTCTCCTTGGCAATTTTAACCTCCTCTTCCAGAGTATAACATTCTTGCATGCAAGTAAAACATAATAGAACTCAAGGACCCATGAATAGGTTTTGCACATAGAAATGCAACTCAAACATTCTCCCTACGTTTTGAATGCCAGATGGCACTCTGACAAGGAGAAAGATGGATTTCACGAGCTCTTGAAGAAAAAAGCTCTTGAATGCTATTTTGCACAAGAGACAATATGAGCTGCGTTCCAGAGCTTTTGACTGCTATTTAATTGAGACAAAGAACAGGGATCAATACTTAGATTTCTGAAGCTTTAAGCAAGAAAAAATCAGGCCTACCCTGAATCAATCTTCCCATGCATCATCAGCTGCACCTTCACCTTTCTTTGCATCAACTGTTGGGGCAATCATGTGCTTGTACCTATCATCCACCCGTACAGTTGTGGCACCAATCTGTGTCACTCCCACAGGAGCAAGCCTTCCTTCACGAAATGCTGCTGCTTGCTCCCTTTCCTTTCTTCTTGCAGCTTTTCCAGTGGCAAAGGCCATTGTGTTTCCTGATTCTGCTTCTGTGATTGCCCTTCTGATCTGGGCAACCAAGAACAGATCCCTATCTGTGTAGAATGATGTGGCTCGGCCTGAGGCTCCTGCACGCCCTGTTCTCCCAATTCTATGCACATAATCTTCCATGGTCTTTGGAAGATCCAAGTTGACCACATGAGCAACACCTGCATTATTCAGAACCATCAGGTTACAGAGGATTCAACAGCATTCTGGAAGAGCATTCTCCAGCTCTATTAAGAACAAGACTCTAAAATTAAATGAGATTACAAAGCACAGAAAACATACCTGTAACATCAAGGCCTCGTGAGGCCACATCAGTTGCCACAAGAATGCTAGTAGTTCCCTTTCTGAAGTCCCCGAGAGCAGCTTCCCTCTCACTCTGGCTGCGACCTCCATGAAGAGCTGTGGCTTTGAGTCCTTGCTCAACCAAAGCATCTGACACTTCATCACATCTAGCCTTCCGTTCTACAAAAACAATGGTCAGTGGAGGAACCTGATTTGAATCCTGTGCTTGCGAGAACTCCTCAACAAGCAAGGCAAGAAGCCTGTCAATCTTCTCTTTGTCAGTAACTTTCTCAAGAGTTTGAGCCACATTTGCTGTTGGACTGCTCACTCTTCCCACCTTCACTCGAACTGGGTTCGACAAATACTCCTGCGCAAGTGCTTCAATTTCCTCAGGCATGGTGGCACTAAAAAGTAGGGTTTGGTGCTTCTTGGGCAAGCTTCGCATGACCTCCCGAATCTGTGGTTCAAACCCCATGTCCAGCATTCGATCTGCCTCATCAAGTACCACATACGAAACCCTAGAAAGAGAGCTGTTTCCTTGCTGAAGATGATCAATGAACCGGCCAGGGGTAGCAACAACTACCTCAACTCCTGCTCTCAGCTCTGACCTTTGATCATAAATATTTGTACCTCCGACAACAATGGCAGTCTTGAAGCCTTCTGCCGATCTGCTGAAAGCCTTAACCTCTCTCTCAATTTGCTGTGCCAGCTCTCTTGTAGGTGCAAGAACCAAAGCCAGAGGTCCATCCCCACGCCGCACAGGAGGTTGTGCCAGGCAATGCTGGATGAGAGGGATAGCAAATGCAGCTGTCTTTCCAGATCCTGTCTCGGCACATCCCAGTAAATCGCTGCCAGAGAGTGCCACAGGAAGAGCTTGCGCTTGAATGGGAGTAGGAGTCGTGTAGGAATGGAAGGCAATGTCTTTCATAATGCTGCTATGGAGATTCATATCTTCAAAAGACTCGATGGGAGCCGATGCAGGTGGCATGTCAGGAGAGATTTCTACATCTACGTTGAGCCTGGCTCGTACCTCTGCAATCTGGTCTTCTGTAAGACGGCGGACACGTTCCGATGGCTGCCATTTCGGCCAGACCACGTCCGGCAAAACTACACCTCCTCGCGATGATTCTACTTTCTTCCCGCCGGCGGCAGCGGTAGATGATGCTCCTCCTCCTCCATCCCTACTACTACCGGCACCCACACCCTGTCCATAGCTGCTGCTTCCATTGCTGGACAAAGACTCAGACCTTCTAGCTGCTCCCCCTCCACCAAAACTTCCTCCGTAGTAGTGGTCCCTGTTACTTCCCGAGCTGCTGCTGCCACCTCCGCCGTCTCGAGCTTTGGCAACTCCTGTTGTATTGCTGCCGGCTCCAGCTCGCAAATGTGGAGGGATGTAAGGCATGGCTGGAACACAAACACACACACACACACACCTTAGATGATGAGCTAACAAGCGAGATTGCCACTATCCAAACTTCGTCGCGCACTCCTATCGAGCTCTCTCGCTTGCAGTGCACGCTCAAACCCTAGAAACCGGAAACCAGAACTAGAAACCAAAGGGATGATGATGCATCAGAGCTCGGAACCTGTGGAGTTTGAGGTTCCGTGGAATGAGACGGAAAGACAGAAGATGAAGAGCTCGTGAAATCACACAAACCGAGGAGATGTAGCAGACCACACGAGGACGGAAGAACTCGAGAATCGCACAGCACAAAAGATCTTCAACGCTGAAGAAATTTCTAGGGTTACCTTTGAATTAAACTCTCTCAAAGAAGCCGCGACGTGCAGCGGAGAAGATGAAGATCGGCAGCCTTCGCAAGTGACAAGAGCAAGAACCTTTCACGGCCATGGGAGTGTAAGCGTCCGCTAAGTACTTCGAAAACACCAGTCCATCATTTTTCCTTACGGGAGCTTCCTTTGAACGGAGATGGAAGGAAAGGTTTAGGGTTTGATTTTTGGAGCAAAGGCTTACATTGTTGTTGAATATTCAGCAAGGGGGCTTTTGTTCTAAGGTGGTTGTTGCCCATGAAGATGATGCAAAGATGATTACTATTCTTGGGAAGAAACTTGAAGAAACCTTGTGAGGTCTGAACGACGGGTTTGTTTTTCTTCTGCCATTGAGTACATGAAGACTGGATTTTGATGCTGCCAAAGAAGAGCTTCGATGAAAAGAGGTTTTTTGTTTGTTGAAGGTCGTTGCCATTAGGACAATGCAAAGATGATTAGCTTGGGAAGAGACCTGAAGAAACCTTGAATGTTTGCACTGAATAATGGCTTTCCCTACACAACGCTGCCATTGACGACATGAAGAAAGGGGGAATTTTGATGCTGCAGAAGAAGAGGGTCTTATCATTGACATGTCTCCATATGTGGAAGGAAGAACCTTGCTTCTTTCTGTCAGTTTCTTTCCTCTCATGAACAACAAACCAGACTTCAATTTCCATTGCTGAGAGATGATGCTAAAATGGGCAGATAGATTGCAAAACCTCTCTAGGTATATGTCCTCTTCCTCTTCCTCCTCCAATCACCTCCTCCTTCCTCCTCCTTATTATTAGCATGGCATTGAGAAAACTTGCCATTGATAAACATCTGACAGCAGCGCTGCCTTTAGAGAGAGAGAGAGAGAGAGAGAGAATCCTTTTTCATTATGTTGGACATCATCACAATTCCAGAGTTCACCTGAGTTTCTATGCATGTGCACTTTGTGGTGTGGAATCCTGATGGAGTCTGAGTGCTAGCCAGCCAACATTGTGATTGAGCTTTCCCCATCGCTTCTGGAATGCAACTGAAACTCAGGTTGCAGATGGTGGGCAGATTCTTGTATACTTATCTACACCCACCATCGGTGGTAGCTGATGAAATCACATGGTAGTCACAGCAGCTTGTCACTGCTATTTGTGATGAAGGTTATGGTCTCTGACACTTTGTGAGCAACTTTCATTGGCATGTCACCTGCAGTTGGTTGTCATGGAGATTTCTCTGCAACCTGGGAGTCGGATGGATTGGATTGGTGTGAATGTGTGAACATCTTATTACCCTCCAGAATCAAGCACTTGTGAACAGCGATGCAGACCCCAGAGCTGGTTTCCAAAGGTCGACTTCCTACTACATGTTGAATCTCCTCGCTCTTCCCTATTGTTCCATGACAAGGATATATCACTGGGGCAACTCCATGAAGTGGCATGTGTTGATCCCATGGGTGATGAATTTGGCTACAATAAAATCTTTCATGTTCACCTTGAGCATCTCATTGGCATAAGACTATGTGAATGTGTTATTGTCAAATCAAGGCCTGGAGAATTCAGCTTCTCGATAGTGGGGATAAGAAAAAGGCTCAGACAGAAGGTGACACCGGCCATTCAGACTGCTTCAAAGCAAAATCATACATTGTATGATCTGCATCAACATTGGCACTGTTGGAACTCTTGGCTCTTGCTATGAAGTGACTTTGGCCAAAGACGGGCAAGAACTGACAATGTGGCAAGGTGCTTCATAACATCCAGCTGAAAGGGGTACAGTTGTGTCTCTTGTTCATTTGGAGAAGATACTGGCAACGTATGTGCATCCCCTTGCAGAGTCAGGGAGGCAATTGCACCTTGCAAGTTGGGATGATGCATATAGCCAACCCCTGCCAGAAGTGGGAGAGTAGACTCAGGGACACAAGCTGAGATGATCTCCATTACATCTCTCTTGTGAGAGCAACTTGTGCAGAACTGGAAAACTTGAGCTCACCTGCATTTTGAATTGAAAATCCTGTGCCAAAACATCCCATTCTGTAGAGATTGCATGCACCTTCAGTTGAAGTTTGGCTGAGCTTACTGCAGTGCAAGGACTCTCCTAAGTTGGTTAGCAATGCCACAATGAGGCAGTAGCATAACCTTCAGTTTGGAGAGTAGAATACCTGGTGCATCAAATGTGTTCCCATGATCTGCAACTTTTCCAGCAGCATCTGCATGTCCTCACTCAAAGACCAGGCTTGTCAACAACTGCATAACACAACAAGCAATACTACAGAGGTCAGAAACAGTGTGCAATCAATCAAAAACCAAAAACAGTTAAGACCCACCACAGTCAACCTTGATCTCAAAGATATAGCTCTTGGTGGAATCTTTGATCTCAGTATGGTGGGGTGAAGCAGAGATACAGAGAAGACCTGAGACAACAAAAGAGGAAAAAGAGACAAGCTCAGGGACTCCCTAAGCTCCATGACCCTGTGATAGAGATGGCAGAATTGTTTTTAGATTCTCATGACTAAGCACCTCAGCCCAAGATTAGAGAAAGGTGAAACATTGTTGTGGAGATCTCCACATCTTTTAATCTTGGCTGCAAATAGGTCAACTGGCAAAATCTGAGTTACTTACCTGCATGTGTCCTAATGAGAAATTACAAGACCTTAGACGCCCTTCACCAAAAGGCTCAATTACCTGCATATGCAATCTTATTTTGAGCTTTGCAGTCTCGTTGCATCAAGCTGCTTCAGGAGGTCACATAGCTCAGAGAGAAGGGGCAATTGCAGTGTGTGGAAACCCAGCTGAGCCTGCTGTAGCACCTGCAATGTGTTGTGGGCCTTATGACAGTGGTCCTCTGCTTCTTCCAAGTGCAACTTTGCCATGCTGGATGCATACTCTTGTTCAATCTTCTCTGCCTTTGCAAGGACTATGCGCTGCAGCCCTTCTGCCTCTCGCTGTGCCTCATCAGCACGAACTGCAAACATCTTGGCCTCAGCCTGCTTGATGCGTATGATTCTCTCCAACTCCTCTATCTGCCCTTTCTCACGCTCAAGCTCTTGCTGCAGCTCAGCTGCCTCTTTCCTCTTCTCCTCCAGCTCAGCATCATATGTCTGCAATGCTGTGCGTGCTTGCTCCAGTGCATCTCCTGTGGAAACTTCATGTCTCTTCTGGGAAGCTGGTGGATTTTTTACCACTCCATTTGATACAGGAGGTGGCTGGCTTTGAACTTCATTTGACACAGAAGGTGCCTGGCTTTGAATCCCACCTACATCCCCATCTGCCACAATTTGCTGTTAATCATGTGAAGCAGCTCAACAAATTGACATACTGTCATCAGCTCACTGTGCGACCATGTAGGTGTAACCCCCTAGTATGTGCCCATGTTGGTGGGTGCACCAGATAATCAAACAGAGATTTAAAGGGGGTCATAGCTTTGCATATTAGGATGTGCTGCCTACATAGAGAGAAAAAAGATCAAATGTATGGCTTACCAGAGAAAAACTTAAGCACGGTACTGCAGACAAGGGGCAGGTCCACCTGAGCACCCAACTGTTGGAGCATTTGCTCAGCCTTGCTGCACAATTGTTGCCCGCGTGCATCATTGCTGTCATGGAAGATCCGGCGCACACAATCAAGCTCACTAGCCAACACATCCTGGCTCCATTGTCGTGCACAATTGCAGAACACATCCTTGACAAACCCATACAGTTCACTGGTATGGTCACATGCAATGCAGTGGAACTGCATCTCAGATGTGCCTGCTGCACCACAAATGCTAGGGCCAGGAGCAATGTAGCCCATGCGGATGCCACAGTCAGTGTGGCACCAGTGCAAGCAGAAGTCACACCCAATCCAACGGCATGTATTGGCATCAAAGTCAAATTTTGAGCACACCACACACATGCAAGAGTTGCAGAAGCCAGTCTTCTGTGCACAAAGCTTGCAATCACATTCATCTGCTGGCAGCTGACTTTGGCAAGCAAAGTTGCGGCACTTGGTTTGCAAGAAAACTTCAACTAGAGCTGAGTGGGTCATTGGGATTTCAGGATGCAAGAAAGCTGGGATGCCTGTCTTCACTGCCACCAAGAGTTCCAACTGAACACGATGTGCTCGCAACAAGGTGTCTGTGATTAGATCTGTGCGAGCTGCAAGAGTTTGCTGTAGCAATACAAACTGCTCCCGTTTCTCTATGCAATTTAGCATGTTGCGCAAACTTCCCTTCAGCCCCTCCAGGAAGCTATCAGGCAGTTCCTGCAGCCTGCAGGCCATTAATGGAATTGACTCTGACACTACATCCTGGACCTGTATACTTGTGAATGTCTCTGGGCCTATTGCCCCTCTCTCCAACAACCTTTTCTCTTGAGAGGGAATCCTCTCCACATGACTGGGCAAATTTCGGGGCTGGGTATCCTGAGAGCTTTCACCGTGAGATAGTGAAGACCTCACTTCATCATTGTGCCGGTGCTTTTGTTGCTGCCTAGCATCTGATGAATGGGTAGCCTGCAGCTCAAAGTCAGTTGGTGCCACCTGATGACTGCCTTGACCTATGTCAACAATGTCTGATTCACCTTGCTCTCTTCCTTGGTTCCACAGACACTCACTCCCCAGGGAATGATGATCATTTCCTGACTGAAAAAGCCTTTGGCACAAGGGCTTAGGTCTCTGCTTGCCTTGCACTGGCAGTGCAAGAAACCCTTCATTTGCATGGTTACTTCCATACGACATCTGCCAGCTGCCATGAGATTCTTGCTCTTTGACTTGAGAGATTTGTTGACTTCCACTCGACATCTCCATTTTGTCTAGAGAGCTCCGAGTGAGGGAGCAGCTGGGGTTGTGATGGAAGGGCTGAGAGTGCGAAAGGGAAATCAAATCGGTGAAGCCACTGGAATGGGTGTGTGTTTGAGCTTGAGAGGGATGATAGGATTGAGCAGCAATCTGGTACAGAAAAGACTGGTGACCGTGTGGATCACCTGAGGAAAGCGAGAGTGACGTATCAGGCAGTGCTAGAGATAGAAGTGCACCATTCTCCACCCTCTGTTTTTTTGCACATGCTCTCTCCTCCTCCTCCTCCTCCTGCCTCACCTCTTTTCCCCTTACTTTTTCCCACTCTCTCAATTGATCCTTCACAATCCTCCTCATCAAATCATCCCCTGACATCTCATTTCCATCTTGCATCATAGCAATAACTGGTTTACAACCAGCTTCAGAAATCCTAGACATTTCTAGCTCCCTATGAGCATACAAGGACTCTCTTGCTCCTTTGATCTCTTCAAGAGCATCTGCTGTGGTCGAGGCTGCAATTCCTTTCGCTCCCTCATCCAGTTCCATTGTTTCCACCAAACTTTTACCGGCGTTTGCCAGCACCTGCTCCTGAGAATCACCCACTTTGTTGCCTGAGTCCAGAGTCTGCAGAAGTGCCCCTTCTTCACCCACTCTTTCAGTGCCACTGGCATCTCCAAACCCTATATCTTCTGAGGTCTCATTGTGATGGGCCTGTTGCCACCCTCGTCTCCTTTGGGGTTTCTCCGAGGTCTCGATGATACCCCTCTTTATTTCTGGACCATTTTGCTCCTGTGCAATAGGTGCAGTGTCGTCGTCTCCGTCAGACTCCACCTCGCCATCCTCTCGCTGGCTGCCGCCTTCTCCTGCCTCCGCTACCATCCTGTCCATGCTCCTGCTACTCTCCTTGTGCTGCGTCTCGTTCTCCTTATGCTCCCTTTCTGACATCGAATTCACATTGTCCACCATCTCCTGTTGATGTGCACTCCTGGTTACCGACGACGGCCGTTTCCCGTTGTCGTGCACGCCTTCCTTCTCTCTGACAGCAGAGCTTCGCGAGCGAGATTCGAACTCCGAGCGAGACTCCTCCTCCTCCTCTTCTTCTTCTTCTTCTTCTTCTCTGCCACGGGAGTTTCTCTTTCTTAACTCGTTGTTGGCAGCAGAGCCATCGCCGTTGAGGTAAGACTGCCGCTGCCCTTTGGCTGCGCCGTGACCGTCCCTGATCAAACCTATACGAGCCTGGCGATGACGATGACGATGATGATGGTAATGGTGACGAGACTGCTTCATACCTTTGTCTACAGAAACGGCCGCGTCGCTCTCTCTCTCGTCCACCACCTTCCGCCCTGCCTCCGAACTGTCTCCACCATCTTTGCGCTTGACGCGCGGCTGCTCGCCGTATCCTTTGCCAGCAGAAGGCGGGGCGACGGACTCATGTGGCACATGGAGCAACAACGATTGCTGTGGCGGCTTCATCGCTCCACTCCCTTACTACTCCCTTCTTCCGCCTCCTTCTCCTCCTCCTCCTCCCTCCTCGTCCGCCGCTTTAGCTACTCGGGAGCACCCGGAGCGACCTAGTACAATACCTTTGCATCCATCAAATCGATCTCCATATAAATTCCCATTCGATACAACACACCCACAATCTCAATTCTTCTGCAATTGAAGAAAAGTGCGACACAAAGCTCACAAATTATAAAACTTTTGAACGAGAAAGAAAGAAAGCGAGCATTTTCCGAGCCGACAACCAAACAACAAAAGGGAAAAAAGCAAACAACAACAACAACAACAACAACAACCAAGAATGCTCCCAAAACAGACCGAACTCGCGAGCAATCCTCTTCTAAACAAACAAACGAACCAAGCAAACCAAAAAAAAAAGAAAAGAAAAAGGCAATATTTCTTCTGTCTGGCTTAGTAATATACGAAGTCAAATCCTGCAACAAGTTTTTTTTTTTCCTTCCTCTTCTACAAATTTCGTCAAAGTTTGCATCTTTTGGAATTGAGCATTGGACCACCCACCAACTTCTTTCAACACACAAGAGTTGCGACGGCGGCGGCGGTGGCGGCGACGACGACGACGACGACCACGAGGATTGCATTATTTCTTGGCAGCAAAAACTATGGTCGTGAGAAAAGGCGACCAAAGAAGGAGAGTGGCGCGAGAGCCGACAAGAAAGGGGACAAGTCAATCAGAGAAACCGGGGTCAACAAACGACAGTACGGGTGATGTCAGCCGTTGAATACCAAAACAACGACTTCAATCGGACGGTTAGATAGATGTTTTGAGTCTTTTGTCTGATTGACTTTCTTGGTATTAGTAAATTACCTGTTACCCAACTACTTTACAGGGGGGTTAAAAGTCTCGTCTTTCTTTTTGGTCAATGAATGGCGGGGGGGTAAAAAGAATCAGGAATGATGGTAGCTTTTTTTTTTCCCCTTGTCTTGGGTTTGAACCAGCACCCAAGTTGGTAAGCCCAGGGTTTTTTCTATTAAGCGTTTTTTTGTTTGTAGCCAAAATGGTGATCATCCATAGGAAGATGTAGAGAAAAAGTGGCAATCGTCTGTGGTAATATTTAGCCAAATCTGGCTATAATCCAAATATGCTTTTTAAAATTTTGGCTACCTTTCTCGGTAGCGGTTGACCGTGTTTAGAGTCATGGAAAGAGAGATGAAATGCTGGTTGTTGTTGTTTTACTAATTTTACTAATTTTTAGTTTCTTCATCTGATGTGATTCCAGTCATTTTTGTGGGAACAAGTTTTTTTATTGTTTTTTTTTTTTACAAAAGTTTAGGAAACTTTTGGTTTTAAAATTGCAAATGGAATATTTTTATTTTTATTTTTTTGGAAAAAAAAACTCGCCAAGTTTTCAATATGACAAAATCTTAACCAAAAACAAACAAACAATTCAATAACCGCCCTTTGAAATCTTTAGCTCAATTATCAGCCATCTATTGAACAACCCCGCTCTGCCACAAGAGCCTCTGTCCTGAAAATAAATAAGGTATTACATTTAATGTTCTACTATGAACTCAAGTTATATTGGATGAAAGTTTGTTGGCTTTTATAAAAAGACTATGAAAATATTTTTCTCACGTTTGTATTAAAAAATCAAATTTTCTAACCATCTTAGAATTCATTGAGGATATTTAGAAATTGAAACCATAGTCCCATTGTTTTTTTTTTAACCATACAAATGAATATAAAGTTATAAATAATCATATTGTTTTTAAAATTGCAAGTTTTATAATGTAGACAATTTTTAGCAATGTGCATCAGGTATTTTGATGTTTGAAACAAACATCAATGTTGAATGGATATAATTTAGATGGAAATTTTTTAATTCTTAGTCTCATTTTCATTTTTAAGTTTGAGAATTTGGTGATTCTTATATTTTTGTTTTTGTCACATTTTGGGTTTAGAGTTTTCCATGAAAGGTGTTTTGTTATTGTGGTTGATGAGCATATGTGTGGATAAAAAATCATTCAATTTTTTTTAAATATTATTATTGATATTTATGATTTTTTTCTTTGCACATGGTCCATGAAAAACAATGTAAAAATACAAATTTAACCAACAAAGTGCTAACATTTTCGGAGTTATTAATTAGGTCCACAGATAATGCAACATTTACATGCATATAATCACA
>Ga0209208_10005417_pt1 | contig 17789 bp, 16 predicted proteins | sample S1TSphfallax_3_FD_187694 | JGI IMG/M metagenome (GOLD analysis project Ga0209208, IMG submission 187694) | Host-associated microbial communities from peat moss isolated from Minnesota, USA - S1T2_Fd - Sphagnum fallax MG (SPAdes) (version 2) | ecosystem: Host-associated > Plants > Peat moss >... | reverse complement strand
CCCCAAAATAACATCAACACAACTACCATAAATTGATCAATCCTGCATAATCCAAAACCCCCAAAATACAACCCAAAAAAAATCAGCAAAACTACCATAAATTGATCGATCCTGCAAAACCCAAGAACCCCCAGGGGGCCCACCAACAACAACAACAAAATTCAATCCTCCTGCAACATGAGCTCTAGATATGTATAGGTAACTCCATTGATCTCATGTTCACTAGCAGCTTGTGGATCCGCCTGCTGCTGTTGCTGCATGCAACCAATTCCTGTGGCCATGAAGCTGCTGCTGCTGCTGCTGCAATTGGCTTTTCTTTTAATGAAAAATTATATGTAAAAAATATGCAGTCCATGAAGCTGCAGCAAAAAGACCAAATGGAATTAGTCGAGAGCTGCTCATGAGGAGCCAGAATGATGTGGCAAGCAAGCAGCTACTCTCACTACAAACTCGCTGTTTCACGCTATATATCTTATGGCAGTACTGGGTAATCTCTCACTGCAAACTGGCCGCTTACAAACTTTTATATTAAGCAACTTACGTTGCAGTAGTCTCCAACTGTCACCACCTCCTTGCGTGTCACGACACAACCAGAGCTGGAAAGGTCGTGCTCTTTTGATTTTATTTTTATTATTTTTATTGTGTGTAGGGTAATGCCCACAGCCAAGTACAAAAGAAAACGTAGAAAATTCAACCAATTTTTTGTTTTTTACTTTTTTTCCCTGTAATACCGGGCATAATCCTTGGTATCATAGGGAAAAAAGTGAAAAATGACACAGGGCATTTCAGAAAACAAAATACCCACATGGTCTTAGTTATGAAAGCTTCTGAGGCTTGATTTGACAGATAGGGAAGTTGATAAGCATAGTTTGGGTGATCTCTAATAAATGCCCTGGTCACAATAGCCATGGCAGCTCATGTCCCTCCCCCAATAGCCATGGAATCCTTCCATTATTAACGCCCCCTTTTTTAATTAAATTGTTTTTTCACTACATGGGAGGACAAATGAAGGGCGGTTTAACTAAGGGCAGTGGTTTTCGCCACCATGGTGATGAGAAGAGAAAAGTAAAAAATCAAAAAGTCACATGGGTATTGTTGTGCAACGGTGCCCCAGCTATTGTGGCAGGGACAGCAGCCGCCATGGCTATTGTGAACAGTGCATTTAAGAATACTGATCACCTAAACTATCTTCTTTGCCACTTTCATGAAATTGGTGACCCCAATTTCGTTTTGTGGCTCCAATGAGAGTCACCAAAACTATCATCCAATTTATCATCTTTATCATCCAAAATACATAGGTCAAAAGAAATATTAATATGAAAAAGGTAATTGTCACTGGCATAAAAATTTATCACAGATATTAGTACCACTATGAACTTCTACAAGATAGGCCTAAGCATTTAAATGCAACCACGTTTACATATTATCTTGCACAAATACATAAACTTAAATAGGACATATACACAAAAATGTGAATTTCAAAGGAGTTCAAATAATGTGACATGAGGGTTTTCATCAGATAATGCTTTTCTAGGAGTAAGGTTCCAACATTTTTATGCTTGGTAAATTATTATATTTGAGGAATTGTTTTGGAGTCCCATCTTTCATGTTATGAGCTTGTATAGCATGTTCAAAAACAGGAAGGGCCATTGTTCCACAATTCACAATTGCATTTCACCTCATTTTTTTTTGTACCTTCATGCAACTAGTGACACTACAAAGACAGATCTTGTACAATCACACAAAGATAACAAAAGTGATTGGATCTAAAGTTTGAAAACATCTTGAAAATGTTCATTTCTGCAATTCCATAACTTTACAAACATGCAAATAACAAAAGCATGGGTCTAGTATGCTTAAATTGTTCAAAATACATAGCTTTTACACTTCCAAAGAGGCAGCAAAAGGAGTCGGATTCGAGCATTTGTGGTCACCATTTCCACACACTAGAAGGGTTTTTTCATGCTTTGGAACACTCATATTGGATTGAGGTTTTCCTTATTTGAAGGTTACTCTGTGGTGGGAAAATTTGAAATGTCAAAAATGTTATAACTAGATGTAATGGCATGGCATAGTTGACATTTCACAGCATAATCTCATGCACTCATAGGTTTGTATGATATGGCATAAAAATCTTTAATGCGAGCAAGAAATTCAAGGTGCAAAGAAGCCTAAATATAGTATGCATAGTGTGCAAAATGTTGGCCATGTTTCAACAAGAGCATATTTCCATCCCATGTTTCAAATGTGAGGGAGGACAATGCCACCCATGACACATGTCCTGTTTCTTCATGAATTTATGGGCATGCCATGCCACACCTTGTCCCATTCAAAATTCTTTTTTAAATTTTAAAATTGAGCTGGAAATGGTGCACCTACTTCATAAATTACTATATATAATATATTTGACCTCTCACATGTTGATTGTTTGTCCTTTGTCGCTTATCAACTATTTTTTTTGTGTGAACTTTCAAAAAAATGAGAAAAATAAAATTAAAAAGGGAATATTCCATTGTAGATTTCCCGTTTTTTGTTGGGAAAAAATTGCCAAATTTTGAAAAAACACAAGGAAAAAATTTCGCCCCATTTCCCCTCTGCCTCTGTGGCTTTGGCTACAGGTTGCTATAGCCTGCCTCAACATTTTAATCTAATGCAATTGTGACAAGTGGGCTTATAAAATTTACCTACTTTCCTTTTTCAAATTCTAACTCTCCACTTTTCAAATTCGGTACCTTTTTTGCAACTATTCTGTTGAACATGTGATGCCAGCACAAGGGTGCTTGGTTGGTTACTTTGGAACTTCAAAAACAAAACAAAAGTAGCTTTCAGATTCACTCAACAGATCTTTCATTTTCTGTTTAATGACATGGGGTCAGTGTCTTAACAGACACCAGAATTTCATCCATCTTGAAGTGATTATATTCACAAGGTCTAAAGCCTGTGGAGGCCGCACAGTAACAAATAAAAACAAGGCCTCCCTAAACTTTGCAAATAGATTTCAAGTAAGGAATTCTAGATTCAGTTTACTTCATTTCCATGCAATTCCAAGCATCCATTCTCAAGCTCAGCAGACAAATACTTTAAGCGGCTACTGCAAACGTCTGAGAAACTAGCTAGCTGTAAGAGTGTATCATGCAACACACAGCATGATAACAGATCGAGGGACATGAAAATGAAGTATGGCTATAACTTATAACACAATTCTTACACAATGCAGTTGAGGGAAGAAAATATGATAGTAGGATAAGGTTTCCATTCATATTCAGCAGCAAAATTTATACCCACACCTAAGACTCTGGCACTGTGATGTAAAGTACCACTCAGGACTTATGTACAGTTTTCCATCCTCCTGTTCTGTCCTGAAGTTTTCATATTGAGATATGCATGACACTTGTTACTGTCAGACAAGGGGTTGTTAGACCTCTAGGCCTTTCAGTGTTGCTTCCCGATGGTTTGGGGATAAACACTCTCTGGGTTTTTGTTTTCTCAAGGATTACCTTGCTTAATGGTCCCTGTGGATGGTAGACATAGAATGTGCGGAAAATGGTCTCTAGTATCTCAGGAGCATATATCCGCAGCATAATGAAGGCCCAGTAGAAGTACGGGACCACTACGTAACGGCGTGATCGAAGTACACCCAACACAGCTGCCCTTGCACAATCCTCTGTATAGGCCACTGGAATTGACCCCAAATGTGCCTGCCCATATTGACATGTCAAACACTTCCTACTTGCAACTCTGCATTGCAACACCATGCCATATCTAACACCATTTACACTATCATCCATTTCTACATAAACTCGATCTTGGATTTCGCACACTCTACACAGCAGGTTCAGGATGTTGACCAAAATACTTCCATAGATCTAGTAAATCTATTATTGCAAAGATGTTGTTTTCATAGAGATTGAAGGTAGCTATAGTATCCCTCCTTCCTTCAGAGCTCCTTTGAAGTTTTCAACCTGCTTATCTCATCAACAGCTTCAAAGCTGCCTTTTGAGGAAGGCATGTTCTGATGTCTGGGTTTAGATTGGCTCATTTTGAACAACATTTTGATCTTGCCCATCACTCAGAGTTTACTTCAAACATATACTGAAGTTGATACAGACCTACATATCAACATGACCCACTGATTGAAACCGCACAAATCAATCAAGATATGACAAAATTAACCATAAAGATTAAGGTTTCATGAATGAGACAACACTTACATCACGTTGATCAGGTGGCTTCACAGATAATTCTCTGTCATCAGACACAAACTTCCCCTTTGTTATTTCACTCTCAAACATTCCCGGCATCATTATTGTTATTCCAATTGTGTCTCCCATCTCCAAGCGTAAAGTTTCAAAAAACTGCAGTAAAGCCGCTTTTGCAGCCTGTTCAAAAGAAATTAAGATATTCAGTGTGCTGGTGCTATCTGTGACAGCGTGACAGCTCTATGGCAAATTCAGATACTGAGCATTGAACTATACATTAATCAGGTAGTTTGGAATTTGAATGAAAGGTGAAGTTGGGATAGCAGCAATCTCCTTACATTGTATATGGATTGGCGTGGGTGTGGGATAACACTTGCTATGGAGTCAGTCACTAAGATTTTTCCCTGACTGCGACGCAGGTGTGGTAGTGCATAGAATGTAGGATATACGCTCCCCCAAAATACCACTTCCTGCACAAAAAATTTCACCTAAGTACCCTACTTGAAGGCAATGGCAGCAGCTAGCTTGTGAAAGCATATCTTACTGACATAGCACATACTATATATGATACTGTGATCACGCGACAGTTCTGTCAGAATATTCATCGATGTCTCGCACACAAGTGTTCAAGTTAGTACTAAGCATCCTCTGTTATGTGTCACTTGGAACCCTGAAAAATCACATTCATAATCCTTAATATTTTGCAACAAGTAATCCAATGTCGTGGGAGTCAGGGGCATACCATAACTTGCAACATCCCAGCTGTGTTTTTAGCTGTCTCGAAAAAGAAACTATGTACAATCCCCGCATTATTTACCAAGTGATCCACTGCATGAGAAAACCCTAAATTAGTCGTACAAACTCTTGATCATAAAATGCAAATTCAGGTCCTCACCCACCTTGTCATGATAACGCCACAACGGCTTCTGGCAGAATTTCAACCTTGATGCTATCAATCTTCTGCAGTAAAAGTTCAGTGATATGATGTAAACTTTCCATAACAATTAGCAAAATACCACATTGCTCATCTTCTTTGAAGAGATGAGGAGAGCTGATTACAATTAAGAAGCATGAGCATAAATGAGCTTCCAGTTCCTCGTGTTTCAGCAATCTCTGAAACATAAGGCATTGGTCTTCTGACCAACTCCCATGCCTGCACAGGGTCACATTGACCTCATTTCCGACTGGGACAAGCAACCTCGCAACCTCTGAGGATTCTGGATTAGGTTTCGAAGACTTACACCGACCGTATTTGTTCACAGTCTCGTCAACAAAGCGTTTGCAGTCTGCTTGTTTTGCGACGTCTGCTACGATAACGTGCACATCGACTGCACCTTTCTTCATTGCATGATCCGCCACCTGCTTCACCAGATACTCCCGTCGCGCAACAATTACCAACCGTGCCCCTCGCTTTGCATACTGATACGTCATATGCTGCATGTGCAAGATCCAGCCATGGTAGCCACATTCTTACATCCCAAGCTGCTGCCATCATTAGCAAAATTGATACCTCCAGTCGCTATTACCACTGGAGAAAGCACCTGATAGAAGCAAAATCTCTCAAGAATTGGAACCCTGAGCTAGATAACAGCATTTCTGGAAAGCAAAATCTTGAGGAGGAGGAGGAGGATGATCTATTTGTTGGAAGGCATCTGAGTCACAGACCTCTCCAATGCCAGAGGATGCGCCTGTGATGAGGATCACCTTGCCTCGGACATCTTCACACACTAACAAGCCGACAAGGAACTTTATCCACCTGATGAAGCTCAGAGCTGGATAAAGCAATAGTAGTAGAAACGCCGCTGTATGGCCAGTGAACCACGTGACACAGCAACATGGATTTCAGAATATGTATCGCCGCGCAAGAATATAAGCAAAGTAATTTGTTTCAAAATCTCGATTAGATCAATTGCACTCGAGAAATTCTCAAATGAGCATTCTAAGTGTAGTAATCAGGAAGTACAAGTTCGATTCGAAGGACCCGCCAAAGTCCGCGGATGGAAAGGACAACGATGTTAGTGTATGCATGAGAGTTTAATAGATTACATACTTGTAGGCGGCAGTACCAAGTCCAACGCTGTTATAAGTATCGCCCTGATCTGCTTCTAGAGAGCTTGCAAATTTCAAGCCCCCGCGCGAGCACTGCAGCTCAGATTCCAAACCTTAAAGGCCTCCGGTCCGTTTCCTTCTCCTTCACCTCGTCAACAAAATTGCATCACGCGAATGAAGTTTAAATCCACAAGAAGAACACAAACCGAGAGGAATTCTCGAGATCAAGTATGCACAGCCGAGATCAAACCGCATACAGACAAGTAGCAGAGGGAGACTTCCTGATGGCACATATGGTCTTCGATCCAGTGCACTGCACTGAGCCATTCTGAGTCCTGACTCATGCAGCTCATTAGCAGTGTTCTTTTTGGGTTTTTTCCGAATTTTCGCACTGTGGCGACTAAAAAACCCCAGCACTAATTGTACAAGGACTTTTTTTGTAAAAAAAACCTTGCAAAAGTCGCAAGTCGCCATATTTAGACAGTGAGTTCCTACCGGTCGCCAGAACTAGACGGGAATCTCTCGCTTTACTGGCTGACCTCTGCCAAATGTGGTTCATTCCTCTTGTGGATGATCGCCAGTCCATCTATCTAATTGACAAAATTGAAACCCGAAAAAAAAAATCCCCTACTCACGAGACGATTGCATGCGCAGACTTTGTAAGCAAATTAGGTAGCGAAGCTTAAACTTTCTATTGACAGAAAACGGTCGCGACTGCAGATCTGGCTGCCGATACATCTTGTTGCCGGTTGTTGAAATGCTGTAACGTCGTCGTCGACTCTGAGTCCCTCATGCATGCACCGGTCGTTTACGTGTGCAATTGACAGGAAGCGAGGGAAGTAAGTCCAGCTCGTGTCATACCACGGGGCATGACATACATGTGCCAGTTGCAGACGGCTCCGCTGCCTTCTACGCATAGCCCTAGACGATAAGCTGACTGCACAAGCACACCACGCTTACATAACAGGTACTGGGATCATCCCTATCAGTGCTCAGTATGTGACCCTGCAAAAATATTTCTCACATCCAAGTTTAGTTAGGGTAGAGAGGCCAGTCATAGTACCCTTACTGTAAAGTTTTCTTGTCATTTTTGCAGGAGGGCCCCATTGTTTATGGTGTCCAAAGAGTAGATGGAGGCCTTCTTTGTGCATCTATCACACTGAAAATCAGTAAAATTGAACCAGAGGCAAGAAAGTTATGGCCCCCGAAGTAGGGGGGTTGTTTTTACAAAAAAAATAAAAATTGATTGAACAGCTCATTTTGTTGCCTTCATAGTTAGAAGATGAGCCTATTTTCGAACCCCTCAAAAAGTCCTTAAATATTATTTTGTTGCCTTCAAAGTTAGAAGATGATTTGTAGAGCTTAAGATGACGATTTCAGAGCAGTTTAAATTGCTCAATTTGTACCAAAAAATGAGATAGTTTAGCACTGATCAAGGAGCAGGTGGTCAAAATGAAGAAAAATGAAAAAAAACTTGTTTTACAATTTGAAAAAACACATTTTCTCTACTACTCATTTTTTGCTGTTCCTTTGGATTTGCATTGCAAAGATGACTTGTAAAGCTTGAGAAGGCGCTCATAAAACATTTTAAATCACTCAAAATGGAGAAGAATTGAGAAAGATCTGTTCGGTGATAGGCTAATGTTCGATGATGGGCCAGTTTTCCCTATTTACTTTTTTCCAACCCCACCCGTAAAACTAAAACTGGGATTGCACCCTGCAAATAGAACTTGTATTAAAAGCAAAGCATCTTGATCAATCATTATGATTGACCAATCAGAAACAGGGAGCAGCAGTCAGATAAATATTAATTACATTCTTTGCCTGGTTTCTGGCAAACTGTTACCATTTTTCTAACCCAAACTGCCATGTTTTGATTCTTCTTCATCTAATTTTAATCTGCAGGGTCATATCCTGAGAACCACCGGGGACACTCTGATATGTCTATATCCCTCCAGAGACATCATGATCGCTAAACTGCCTCTATGTCAACAAAGCTCTTGATCTAAACACAGTTACAAGCTACAATTCTCAAGCTATTGTGATGAAGATTTAAGGGATGAAACCCTAATGATTATAGGGCCATGTCATCAACTGCTGACAGCAAAATACAACAGGGTAGTGGGTGGTTGATGGTAAGCTGAAAACATCATGTTTCTTTTTATTTTTCATTTGTTTGTATGCAAGTTATGGCTGCTTTCTATGTTCAAGTCAAAGCATGTTCAAGTATATGAAAAAAGTATGAGTTCATGGTGCAGAAATTGAATTTTTTGAAGTACACAAAGGAAAGTAGAAGGGCCTTTATTTATTTTGAAAAAATACATATACATATGTTTAGGGCACTTGTGTAGCTATCATTTTTTATATTTGAAAGTTTGACAAATTGAAATTGATGGTCTACTTGCAATTTACTTTATGCAGGTATGTGTAAATGTTCAAAATTAAAAGTATGGAGCATGTCATAAAATGGTTGAAATAGAAATATAACTATTTGGTGCACTTTATGAATATTATATGCACATTCTAGAAGTCCAAACTTGTCAATTAATGTGTTTGTTAGGTATAAAAGTATTTTCAAACATGTAAATAACATTATTTTTCAAAACTACTTTTGACCTATTTTTTCTTGTCCAAATGACGTGCAAAAGAATGTTCTAGAAATGTTCAAATGTAGAGAAGGTCTCCAGACAAAATTCAATTCCAAAATTTTATTTGTTTTTCCTAATGACTAGCAAGGGTGGGAAGTAATCAGCTAAGTCTGACGTGCTCCCAAGCTCCTTGGTAGACTCAAATGTGAGTCTAAAATGAAAACAATGGAAGAACAAGGAGTTGGGGGACACGCTCCTTGGCTTGCAGCACTTTGGGGGTAGAAGGGCGTGCTGGAGCTTTGGGATGTGACTAGGAAGAATGACAAGCATTTAATCACTCACATGAACCTACACAAAACTAAACAACAAGTTGATTAGTGCATAGTTGAAACACTTTTGGTGCTAGGACAAGCCACGAGCAAACTCAAACTCACAAGATTCACCACATCCTAGACTTGGGGGAAGCCACCACTTTCCCCCTTATAGTATACTTTGTGTCTCTCCACGAGGCCCACATCCAAATGGCATTTTGTCCCGGGATTCCCATTTGGGAGTTCCAAAATTCCCAAAGTTGGGAGTCCCACGACTTTGGGGTCGTATAACTTTGTGTGCAGAGCTTTGATTAAGATGAGGTCTAAAGAAATTTTTTAGCCCTCATTAAGAGCTTTCCAATAGTATATTGCACGCTACCTACACGCAAAGAAATTGGGTCAATTCCTAACTTTTAGTGGTCGAGAGTCAAACATCCAATTTAACTTCCGGCCTTTCTTTTGGCCATAACTTGTTTTTTAAATGTCTAAATGGGTCATGTGAACCCATTTTAAACATCTACATTTTAATAGATTTCCAATGATGTAAAGAATTTTTCAATCTATTGGGTTTTGACCCCTGCAATTGCTCTTTAAAAATTCAAGAGTCCAACGGGACTCCAAATTCCCAAAGTGGAAGCTCCCTCGGGAGTGTGAGGGTTTATTCCCTCACACTTTCCTTCATTCCTGGGCTTCCTCTTGGCCCGCAACCTTGCAAGCCCTTGCCTTGGTCACGAGCCCAAAGCTAGGGTTACGACAAAGTCCCATCCCTAAAATGTTGGCACATGTCTAAAGCAAAATATCTAGACCATTGAATTTTGAACTCACAATGCCTTTGATGCTTAATAGTAAGTAGTAACCTATTTGTCACTACCTAGTGGTAACCAAAAAACTATTAGGTTTTATTCCCACTTTGGACACATGCAAACTTGTCAATCTTGCTTCTCACCTAAAGAGATGCATTGTGAGTTGCGGTGCCATGCATTATTTAATGCCATTTGAACCTATCTATTCATATTGTTGAAAGATTTTTCATGGGTATTTTGTTTTTACATTTGTTCTTTTGGTTTTGTTGCTATTAAAGTTTTGTGTTTCGACACTTTGAATCTTCAAACCCACAATTGTGATAATGCTACTTGCTTTGCAAAGGTTGCAATTCAAACTATCAAACTTATGTTATTGCACATTTTGTTTACACTTTAGGGGCACAACTCACACAAATGTCATTTTGTAGTTATGAAGAAAATGCAACCTCAATAGAACCTACTTGAAGAAGGCCAATGAAGCCATGACTTTAAAACTCATGCCTAAGTTTTCATTTTGAACTAGTAACCAATTTTTTTCTTCATATGCTTTGAACCCTAAACATTTAAAGGTGTTAATAAAATTCAACCAACATTTGCAAATTGTCTTCCAGAACTTCGGTTATGGTGTGTAATACTCATAAACATTGAACATCTACCATCATTTGGTGTTATGTTCATTTCTACAAAAACTATTTCAACATGTGAGTTGGTGAGTTTACCTAAGACTAACCAAGTGGTAGGAAAATTTTCCATGGTTGTAGTATGTTTTAGGTTAGTTGCAAACTTTCCCAAGGCTTCTTGCTCCCAAAAGCTAGGATTGCTAAAAGTTTGAACTTGACACAAATTCTATCATATTCAAACATAATCATGTAGCAACATCAAATCAAGAGGTCAATGGAGAGGGTCAAAAAGGTTGTTCGGGAAACATTGAAGTGAATACACATCCTAGAAGAACAAGAAATGAATGGCTTTGAGGAAGATTTTGTTTTACACCTCTTGAAAGTTTAAAGAAATAACTTGAAACTAAATTGTTAATAAGCATTAGTTTAAATAGTGACATTATATTGCAGCCAAGTACTAAAGGATGTTAGACTTACATGATACAATTGTTAATCAATTGTTGAATCCACTAACTTCATTTTGTGGCCCTAATCCAACCTCTACAATTCAATTCCAGAATCAAATTACAAGCTTCTCAATGTGCATGCTTCCAATAGACCTAATTATGCCAAAGAAGACATTAGCATGGTAAATGAACTTTGTTGTCAAGTCATGTTAGTTTGAAACTTGTGCTTACCATCAATCTTGAAATTTGTTGCATTCCAATTCTAGTAAGTAGTTTCCAAGATTTTTTAATAATATTTTTTGGGCCATGTGGCATGTGTTTATCTTGAATTTAACATTTGGTGCTCACATGAGTTGATGCAAGGAGTATAACTGAATGTAATGTCCAATAGAAACCTACATTGTAAAAGGTTTGATTGATGCTTACCCAATATGATAAACTAGGGTTTGCGTGATTCTCTTTGAACAATTCATTTCAATTTTGTGCATGTCTAATGGCCTTTGAACATTTCATGTGAGTTCATTAGCTGGTCATACTTGTCACAAGTCAACTTGATAATCAATATGACCTAATGACTTGTGACATGTGATGTTTCACTATGCCTAAAAATAATTATGTTTTTTTTTCTTATTAAATTATTTGCACATTCTTTTCATTGATGTGTGTATGATGCATTCATGAAATGGTACCATTACAAAGAAGGTTCACATTGTTCACTGATGTTTAGATGGGAAATCAAATGAATAAGTTTTTGACAAAAGTAGAAAAAATCAAGCTTTATGAAGAACAAAAAGTTGTAAGAGAATAAGCTACCATAGCCAAAGTGAGGTATGGCCTACCACCCAACTTTAGAATCTTGTTGATATATTATTACTAATTTTTCCACCATAACTTAGGTATGGCATGTAGAATATTTAAGATTGTTTACATTTAAACAAATTCAGTTAATTATGCACATGAATGCATTGTGTTGTGGTAGGGTTTGAATCCCATATTTAAATTAAGGGCTTGGAGGTTCAAGTACAGACATTGTTCATGAATGTACTTGCACATACTTGTGCATTAGTGGCAACCATAATGCATAAGTTCGTTTACACTCTAGTTGCTACAAGTTTGATTTGCAATGTGGCATATAAAATTAATTTTTTGATTATAAAAGCATGGGCACTCCTTTGTAAGGTGGAGACATTGCAATAACAGAAGCAATAATGTCAAGAAAGGTGCAAATTACAAGTTATCCAACGATCATCTTTAAGTTCATGTTCACAAGAAAATCTAGATTCTAATGATTTGGCATTCAAAATTGGCGATTCAAATTTTGATGATCTAGTAATCAAAATTCGTGGTTTAGGTTCTACTAATCTAGTAACCAAACTTAATGGTACAAGGTGTGAGGATCTAATAACCACAATTAGAGGTTCAAATTTTGATGATCTAGGAATCAAAATTAATGGTCTAGATTCTATTAATCCAGCAATTAGACTTGATGGTCTAAAATGTGATAATCTGGCAACCAAAATTGGTGGTCCAAATTCTAATGATCTAATAATCAAGGTTGGTGAACCTCCAAATTTTGATGGAGGTGTAAGAATGAAGGTGGAAAACATGAGCAAAATGGGTAGAACAAATGGTGCAACTTTTGGAGGGCAATGTGCCTTCATTTAATGAAGAAGAAAATAAGGATACAATTAGAAGGTTTACAAAACATTAAGGGGTGTAGATATATTTACCAAATTATGTTAAGCATGGAAAGGATGCTGAGAGCAATCACAAACTACAGGGTGCCATTAAAACTGCTTATAGTCAACTTGATGCACTCCCAAGTCCCGGGGTGAACCCACTTGAGGGTTCACCAAAGTGTAGTTGCGGAAAGTTGGGACTCGAAAGGCACTCCCGACTTCCAGCACTATAAAGGGGTAAAGGGGCGTGCTAGAAGTCTCGTGATTAGACTAGGAAGAGGGACTAGTAGATCAAGCTTGAATCTGCATATAAAACAAACCACAAAATGGTTAGTTCACATTCCGAGACACCTTTGGGTGTTGGGACAAGCCACGGGCACTTTGGACCACAAGACTCACCACGGCCCGGATTCGGGGGAAGCCACCACCTTCCCCCATATAGTATTCTCTGCAACGCTCCGCTGAGGCTACATCTAAATGGCTCTTTTTCCCGAGACTCCCAAGTTGGAGTCCCGAAATTGTCCCGAAACTGTCCCGGTTGGAGTCCCGGGATTTTGGGAGCTCATAACTCCCGACTGCCAAGTCTGATCGCAACGAGGTCTAAACCAAAGTTGTAGCCCTCGTCGAGATCTTTCCAACGACATCTCGCACTTTCAATTCGGAGGTCGGGAAGAGGTCGATTCTCGACTTTTAGTGGTCGGGAGTCAAACTGCCAGTTTGACTCCCGGCCCTTCTTTTGCCCATAACTTGGGTTACAAATGTCCAAATGGCCAATGCGAGGCCATTTTCGATATCTACGCTTCAAGACCTTTCCAATGACACCAAGAAAACCTCAATGCGAGGTGTTTTGGGCCTTGCTGTCGAACCCTAAACATTCGGGAGTCCGGGAGGACTCCAAGTCCCCAACTTTGGGAGTGTTGGGCTTCACCCCCACACTTGGCCAAAGTGGGGTTGCGACACAACTTATTGCTACAAGACATAAACAACACTTGACTTACAAGAATGTCTTGTTATCTATAGTTGTGTTTACAAATGGTAAAACAAGCCAAAACCACATTACAAAAACAATAGGGGCCAACCATTATTCTATTTGAAAAAAATGGTTAAACGTATACATGTTCACCACACATGCGAAAATATTTGGGGAAGCTTACCCAAGAAACATCGATGTGATGTTGTGAATGATGAAGATCAAGAACTGATTATGAAGTGGTGGGAAAGATCTACAATTGTCTCCCCAAATCAAAAGGATGTGAAAAGGCAAAGAATTATTCCAAAGACATTTGAACAACATGCAACCCATTATCGACAAGAATCACAAGTACAATGCTAACCACCTTCCTTTGTTTGTAATTACATAATATCTAAACATTTTTAGGAAATGAATCAAAGATTTCAGAAAACATTGTGACATCTCTAGTTGGTTACTTTATGCTTTGACTAACCACTTAAAGTTAACTAGTTATTAATTGTTGTTAGGAACAAAAAAATAAATATTTGTCAAATCTATGGGATATACATTGAGTGGTCCTTGTCAATAGGAAATTGTATGATGAATTACTTGGGGTCAAATTTTGTTGTTTACATATTGTTCAATTAATAGATGATCAACAATTGTTTGGGCTAAACATTGATTTGTTGAAAAGGCATCATGGCTAGACTTGTTAAGTTCTAATCCTTGAGTGTTACTTTTCAATCCAATATTTTGTTGGTTCTTACATGTAATGCAATTGGCATGTATTTGTTTACTTAAATGTACATATATTTCCACTTGCTAGTTGATCACATGTGTAACATGTGTCTACTAGCTAGTAGTCAATGTACTTTTACATGTAATTGCATTAATATCTACTTGATAACTTGTAAGTAAGTAGATTAAATCTTGATGGGTCACTAGTGTTACTTGCCTAACTAGTAGTTAGTAGATTCCTACATGTATTCAATTTTACATTTACTTGTTTAGTCATTAGCAAATGACTTACATGTAGTTGCACTGATGTCTACTTGATAACTTGTAAGTAAGTAGATTAAATCATGATGGGTCATTAATGTCACTTGCCTAACTAGTAGTTAGTAGATTCAACTTGACACCTACTTGTTTAATTTTGAACAAGTGTACTTGTATAGACCCCATCTTTACTACTACTTGTTCATCAAGTAATCAAATTGTTTATACTTGACATGTTAGCTTAATTTGTTCAATAATTGAAAGCCAGTAGGTTTATACTTTCTATGTCATTATTGTTACTTGTTTATTTAATTGTCAATATTTTCTTATATGTAATCAAATTGGCATAGCAGTTGTTTAGCTTTAAGCTTGAACATATTTGTGCTTGTTTTATTGAATTGTGTTATTTGCTGAAATGCATTCAAGTAAACTTTGACTCCAATGCAAGATAGCTAGTATGTAACTACTATATTTTGTAGACTAGTTTTACCCACTTACTTTCTATGGGCAATGTTTTAATATTGTTACATTTGAGCTACATTGTGAAATCCACTATTATATAACTATCCATTTCTATCTGATTTTTTTTGTTAGCTACATTTGAACTTTTCATTTTGGTATCCAACTCACATGTAAATGGTGCTAGGTAATCCATACAACCTACGTTTTATGCTATGCCAAAAGTTTATCTTCTGTTGACCATGAAATTTGCAACATGTTATGATGTTTGTTGCATAATTAATTCTTATAATTTGCATAGGTGATTTATTCTAGTTTGGGTAGAAAAATAGTTTATGTAGATGTAGGTATTTATTGATTTATTGGGTTTACTACTTGGTTTAGTGATCTATAAAAGCATATTAACTTTCATATGTTAATTTGGCTCTATAGTTGGACATTTATAATCGATTTATGAAGGCAAACACATCATGCCAAGTTGGTTTGTAAGCATTTAAAGGCCTGGAAGCATTTTAAAATAACACTTCCACAAGTTTGATGTAGTGGAAGTGTCATGAATTAGTCATCCATGGCAAGATGAAAGCTAGAAAGGATAATAAGGTCTTGAGGTTACAATACAAAAAAACCACTTCTAGGTTTTTCTTGGACTATATGAGGCCTAGAATAAGGAAGTTCATCATCCACAATTTTATTGTTTGCTTCCAAGTGGAGCAATACAAAATTTGTTTGGACACTTTTCTTAAAACTTCTATGATGTTAGTTATTGATTTTGCAAAAAACTACACCTTTAAGGAGTACAATGAAGTCCAAAAAATGCATTGGCATTCCTTCCAATTGACCATATTGGTCCACATATGTTACTCCTTGCTGATCCATATTCAAACAAAGAAAAATTAATCACAGAATACCATTACTACTTGTCAATGAACATGACACATTGTTTGTGCAACATTATTTTGAACTACATTGGGCTCACCTAATGCAACGTGGCTTATTTCCAAATGGACATATTGTGTGGCTTGACAGTTGTGCAATGCAGTTTAAGTCAAGGAGGACATGGTACCATGTGGCCAAGTAAGTTCATTTCCCTTCAATTCCATGTTTGTTAAGATGCTCTTGCAAACTTATGATTTTTAATGCATTTTCAAACACTTACTTGAAGTTGGATCAAATGTAAGGTTCATTGCTAGACTTATGTTTTCATGTTAGGTACCAATCAAAAACAAGGGATGCAAGCCATTTGCGACATGGTTATCGTATGGTATGGTCCTATTTTGGGTCTAAACATGGGAAGGGAGTACATGATGGTGTTGCATTTATTTTGAAACAAGAAATCAAGAAGGAATAACTACAAATGGATGGCAAATAGCTTCAAAATGTTGTTAATGTGGTTGCTTTTTGTCAATGGAAACAAAATCAAGATCATGCAGCACATTCTAATGCAAGGAGCATTGTATCTAGATTTTTCCACTTGGTGAAACCTGAAAATGTAAACTGTATTGCGGTCTAGGATTGTAAAAACATACAAGGTTCTCGATCCTTACACTCTATTTGTTTTATATCTCACAAGGATGTAATTATTTTGAAGCCACGAAAACTAGCATGGTTCTATTCTAAATGGATGGATGATAATGTGGACTTTTGTGAAAATAAAACACATGTAAAACCATGGAGACTACACACACTTGAACCTTTAAATGTAACTCAAATACAAATTTGTTACCCATTTGATATTTGTTTTCATCCATAAGTTCATATTCCACTTTGTAACCTAAGTAATATTTGCATTATTAATTTAATGTGGTCTTCTTTAACAAGATTTGGGTGTCCCATAATTTGCCAAGTATACTTGTGCTAGGATAGTTGGTAGGAAACAAGCTAAATTGTGTAAAAAATGTTCATCAGTTCCATGACATTTGCTATGTTTTGTGTCCCTTTATTTGGTAGGCTCATGGAATGATGGCTAACATGCAAATGGTGGTTATGATTCTAAAGATTCTAAGGTGGACCATGATTTTTGAAAATGAAGCATCTAAGGTGAAAATTTTGTAGTCATTGTTGATGAGCCAGAGAATGGGGATCCTTTTTCTTGTCATATTATGTTATAAAAAATTACATTAATGTGAAGTTACATTAAAAAATGGTTGGGGGAACATGTGGTATGAAGGTGACATGATCACATGTGTTGTATAGTATTAGGAAATGGCAACCCATGTTAGAAATAGTATTTGTTTTTAATTCCCAATGTTGATGAATGTGTTAAACATTCGTCAAAAGGATGAATAGTATTCATATCCTTATAGTAGTTAGGTTAGGTTGAATAGTGGTGGCTAGGGTTTGGAAATGGAGGCTACTTAAGGCTTAGCGGCGGCTAGGGGGTTTGGCGGCGGCTAGGGTTAGGGTTTGGTGGCGGCTAGGTTAGGGTTAAGTGGCAGCTACTTTAGGGTTAGGGTTTGGTGGCGGCTAGGGTTAGGGTTTGGTGGTGACTAGGGTTAGGCGGCAGCTAGGTTAGGGTTAAGTGGCAGCTACTTTAGGGTTAGGAGTTAGTATATAATGGAGTGGTTTTGAGTAGTCTTTCATTCTCTCCTTTCATGGTTTTTGAGTGCACATAGAACCTTCAAGCTTTGTTAGTTGTTGCAAGCCATAGTTTTGTGATTGTAGCATTTGAAGCATACAACCTTTGTAAT
>Ga0209208_10005416_pt1 | contig 17789 bp, 12 predicted proteins | sample S1TSphfallax_3_FD_187694 | JGI IMG/M metagenome (GOLD analysis project Ga0209208, IMG submission 187694) | Host-associated microbial communities from peat moss isolated from Minnesota, USA - S1T2_Fd - Sphagnum fallax MG (SPAdes) (version 2) | ecosystem: Host-associated > Plants > Peat moss >... | reverse complement strand
AAAATAGACAAAAAATGAAGATAGACAAAATAAGAATAGAAAAAATAAAAACATGAAACAAACATAAACCAAAAAAAAAGTAAAAACGCAAAACTATAAAAAAGGAATGGAAACAAATGAAACAAGGAAAGGGAAATACAGTAAAATAATTTTAAAAGAAAAAAAATTCCAAAAATGAATAAACCAAATAAAGAGTAAAAAATAAGAAAAAATAAAACTTATAAAACTTCACAGTGGCCAAAGGTCACGGGCACCCATAGGGGACTTCACAGTGGCCTTCGACCACGGGCACCCACTAGTCCTAAGTTATGCCACAATGATAATTCATAACTATAAGAAATTTAAAACGTGTTGGATGATGCAAACTAAGCAATCTACCTTGCTATTAGGAAGTAATTAACGAATCAAATCGTGCAACCAATGATAGTGTCCAACATCGACAATTGAAGACCATGCAAAGATGGAGGTGTTTTCAATTTCATAAAAACCTTTGCATACAATTTCAAGTTCATCACTAAAAGCGGGGTTGACCTAGCAAAATCAATAAAGTAGGAAAGTTTGAAGAAGTGTGATAATACCAAGTTTAAAAGGGTTCAATTTCGAAATGAAGGCGCATCTCTCATAGTTCGAAATATTTATCATGAGGGTGTTGGGTTAGTATCAAATATAGGGATGATTCCTATGGCGATTCTTCATTCACTTTTGCAATTTAAGGCTCGTAACACATGGTCATGCATGATGCCATGAATTCAAGGAAAAAAAAATCTTCAATCAAAATCAATTTGGCAATGAGTGTGTGGAAAATTTGGTACATCAAGATGCGTGATTATAATTTATAGGTTGAGGAAAAGGAAGGAAAGACGTAAAGTAATGATTTAAAACCATCATAAAATAAAACCTTAAAATCAAGGGGGAAAAATTGAAGTAAAATTTGTTAGGGGGAAAGTGAAAAAAGGTGAAAATGATGTTTTTCCTTCACTTTCCAAGGGTGATCAAGCTTGGAACCTTCCATTCGCCACTAAGCAAGATGCTTCCCCATTGACCACCAAGTTTGGAACCTTCCATTGGCCACCAAGTTTTGGTTTACCTTCACTTCCTTCTTTTTCATTCTTTTTAAAGGCACGAATTTCAAAATTTTGGCTTTCTATTTTCGAACATACTTTTCTGATTTGAAACTTTGAAAACTTGTTCCTAAACTTTCCTTGGGAGGAGAAGAGTGATTGGTCTTAGTAGATGGTGGAAAGAGGGAAAATAGATTCGATGATAGTAGTACCTTTGAAATAATTAAAATGAGTACGAGTAGTTTTGGAACTTGAAATTTTAGAAAAATTTCATAAGACCCTTCTCATTTTATAGCATAATTTATTTTTATTTAAGTGTAGAGCTTGAGATTTGGTAGGTGAATGTGCCATGTAGTTAACTTTCCAATGAATTAATGTAAACTAAATTTGGATAACGTATGTCATGAGAACAATGTTTTGAATGACAAAATGTTTGTTGTCAAATTTAACCTTTTGTTCTCGTGAAACCCTTTTGGGTTTTATGGCACAATTTTTACTGATTTAAATGCAAAGTTCGAGATTTGGTAAGCAAATGTGTCTTGTAACTAACTTTCCAATGAACTAATGCAAGCTAGATTTGGATAACTTATGTGTTGGGAACAATGTTTTGAATGACGCACCCCAAGTTCCTTGATAAACTCAACTGCAAGTCCAAGGTGAAAACATTGAAAGGATAAGGAGTTGGGGTATGCTCCTTAACTCGCAGCATTTCGGGGGTAGAGGGGCATGTTGGAGCTCTGGGATGGGGACTAGGACGAGTGAAAAACAAGTCAATTATTCACATGGACCTGCACAAACCAAACAATAAGTTGGTTAGTGCATAATTTGAACACTTTTGGTGCATGAATTAACCATGAGCAAACATAGATTCACAAGACTCACCATGGCTTGGACTTCGGGGAAGCCACAACCTTCCCCCTTATAGTATTCTTTGTGCCTAGCCACAGGGCCTACACCTAAATGTCATTTTATCTTGGGACTCCCAACTTGGGAGTCCCGAAATTCTTGAAATAGGGACTCTCGTGATTTTGGAGGCCCATAACTTTTTATACAAACCTCTTATTGAAATGAGGTTTCAAAAAAAGTTATAACCTTTTTGGAAAGCTTTCCAATGATATGTAACACGTAATTTGCATGTAATTAAATCAAGGCAATTTTTGGCTTTTAATGGTCGGGAATCAAATTGACAATTTGATTATCGACTTTTCTCTTGACCGTAACTTATGTTTTAAATACCCAAATGGATCATGCGAGCCCATTTTAAACATCTACTTCTCAAAAAAAATTCAATGGTATATGGAATTATTTGATCCAAAGAGTTTTGAACCTTATAATTGTTTTTTGAAAATTTGGGAGTCCATTGGGTATCATAACCCTAGCCTTGGGCTTGTGAAGGTGCAGGCTAAGAATGAAGCCCGGGAGTCACATTTGATGCTCTTGGGAGTGTAGGAGGGAATGAACTCCACACTCCCAAGTGAACTCTCACTTTGGGAATTGGAGTCCCAATGGATTCTCAAACCTTCATAACGCAATTTCAAGGGTCAAAGCTCATTAGATTGAAAAAAAATTATACATTGGAAATCTATTTAAATGTAGATGTCTAAAATGAGCTTGCATGACCCATTTGGGTACTTAAAACATAAGTTATGGCCAAAAGAAGGGTCAAGAGTCAAATTGGCAATTTGACTCTCGACCACAAAAAATCAGGTATCGCCCTGATTCCCTTGCGTGCAAATGGCATGCTATATACCGTTGGAAATATCTCAACAAGGGCTACAACTCTACTTTAGACCTCACCTCAATTAGAGGTCTACACACAAAGTTATGGGCCTCCAAAGTTGTGAGAGTCCTAATTTTAGAAATAAATGGGAGTATTGGAACAAAATGACATTTGGGTGTTGGCCCTGTGGCTAGGCACAGATAATACTATAAGGGGGAAGATGGTGGCTTGCCCCAAGTATGGGTCGTGGTGAGTCTTGTGAATCCGTGTTTGCTTGTGTCACGTTTGTGCATCGAAAGTGCTCCAAGTATGCATTAACCAACTTGTTGTTTAGTTTATGCATGTCGATGTGAATAATTGACCCACTTGTCATTCATCCTAGTCCTCATCTTAGAGCTTTAGCACACCCCTCTACCTTAAAATGTTGCGAGCTAGGGAGTGTGCCTTAACAGCTCGTTATCCTTTTGTTGTTTTCACGCTTTGGATTCATAGTTAAGTCCATCATGGAATTTGGGGGTGCGTCATCAAGACTCCAACCCCCAAAATGGGAGTTTATTTGGGAGTGTGGGGGTTCATTCCCTTACATTTTTGCACCCTCCTAAAGGCATGAAATGTGATTCTTAGGCTTCACTCTTGGCCCACACCTTTGCAAGCCCTTGCCTTGGTCATAAGCCCTTGCCTTGGTCACAAACCCAAGGCTAGGGTTGTGACATTGAATGCTTGGAGGTCTGCTCTCAAGTTGAACATATTGTTAAACCTTTAGAAGTTCATTCAAGTCAGTGATAATTTAACATAAAATTTTAAAATTTGGAAAATTTGAACTTAAAATATATATCTATTAATTATAAATCATAAATGATGTACAAGAGGCAAACTATTTGTTTTCAAATACAAATGCAATTTAATATCTAGAGATACATTTTGCATTTTTCCTTGACCAATAGCGTATGTACCTCCAAATATAATCACCTCATAAAACTAGGAGTAGAGGGATAAAAAGTCACATCACACATAGGCAACCATCTATAGTCACAAACGACATTTGGTTGGATGTAATCACACAAGGACATGTTGCAAACGACATTATTTTTAGTATTGTGTAACATTTCATTTTGTAGATCATTGTATCATATGTCCTTGTTGTAAGTTTCTACCCATGAATACTCAATGGCCTTGATTGAGAATTGTTCAAGGCTATGGATTTTTTTTAATTTTCAATTTGTACTTTGGCAACAATTCAATTAAATCAAGACTCAATTACATAGCTAAATTTTTGTTTATAAATGTAAGAGATCACATGTTGGAAGTGAAACTAGTATTTACTTTTAGGGGAGGGCTTCACCTTCAAATCTAACTTTGGTGGAGTTCACCACAATTAATAAAGTATGGCATTAATTGTTGTTGTCAATATATTTGTAGTATTTGTTACCAACGTCTTTTAAATGCATTTCAAAATTGTCCAAGATTATAAACTGAACTATGCCTTATGAAGATTTGCATGTCTGATCAAATATGTGTGTACAAAATTTAATTTATTAGAAATAGATTTAGACACTTGCATGTGTAATTATTTATTAAACATGTGTACATTACATGGATATAATTGAGCTATACCTTTTGCACACTAGTCAAACTATGAAATATGATTTATTTATGTTATGTAGCTCCTATTTTGTACATGCACAGATATAAGATATACATGAGTTCAATAACTTGTGCATACTTCTTAGCATATGAAATGTCGTGTATGTGTGTTGTGTAGGTCTTGTTTGTACATGTTGAGATACTATAAATACACATATATGTATTTTAGTTATAATCTTTACATCTTCTCACCATATCAAATGTAATGTGTGTATGTTGTGTAGGTTATGTATATACATTGTACACATATGTCAACATATGGACTATATAATGTCACACACATACATGTATATATAAATAATGTACATGAATATTAATTAATTATATATATATATGTCGTATATGTTTTGTCAACACAAATGTCTTTGATGTATACTTAATATGTACATTCGTCTTGTTTTTGAAATCAATCCATATTCAAGTACATATATGTCCCAAATTTTATTCTTTGAACAAGCTTATCCAATTGTAATGTGCTTGAGTATTATTGCATTAAGGCTATAATTCAACATTTATTGTATAATGATTTTCTTTTATGTACATGTGTAATTGATTTTGTAGGTGTTGGTAGATCAATGGGCAAGCTCTAATAATGGGAACACAAGGAACAAACTTTGGCAAATTGGAAGTTTTAGGCTTGGGCCAACAGCAAGGTCAACATTAGCTAATGACCTACTAAAGGACATAAACATAGAGGTTGTATTGGAAGAGCCAATTGAAGAAAAAGTTTTTAGGGAAAAATAGGCAAAACAAATATTTTGGATGATCACCAAAATTGTGAGAATGTTTGGCTGAAGACAAAATTCAAAAGAATGTTAAGCTTCGCTAACAAAAACATCAAGTAAAAATAAAGGCTGAAAAGGAAATTTTGACTAAAATTTTCCTTTTTCAATATGAGTTGGACCTAACCAATGCCAACATATTTGCTAACACTATTCATAGGAGGTCAAGTAAGCTTGTTCAATTGATGGCCATAGAGTTGGTTTCATGCCCAAGGCTTGCTACACGTCAACTTATTTTGGACTATGTTCTTGTAGATGAGATCATTGTCCCATCATTACCTAAATATTACCCATGCCCCCATTAAGCTAAGGCACATCATGACTTTATATGACCCTTCTCAGCAAAATTGGGGAGAATGAAAAATCCATGTTCAAAAGATAATTTGGCAAGGAGGGGTGTTTTACTTAAAGTTGCAATGAATGTTGATGGTTCTAACTTAGGGGCATTGTCAAAAGTTTTGGGTACAAGCTATCAAAATTTCTCATGAGCCGTTGAACAAAGGCAGTTAGTTGAAATTCAAATTTATCACCATTGGTTCTCTTTGAAAAGAGGAAGAGGCAAGATGGTGTGAATGCAAAAACAAATAGACTAGTGACATTGTGGTGGACTACTGAAACACAAGTAAGCCCCAACAAAAAGGATGTCATTCAAAAGTACATTAGAGCACATCAATATGAAGTTACAAATTACATGCTAGAAACTCAAGTAAGCTTCACCTTGGGTTTTAAAACAAGTTCAACATTTTGTAATGATAAGGATCTAGTGTGTAATGTGACATGTAGATTTATTTGTATCATGCATCACTTAGGCAATGTATATTTTGGGTTTTTGGGGACACATCAACGGTTTATTTATGGAGCACATAGGATATGACAAAAATAGGGCAAGCAAGAATGTGCAGTATAGTCAAGGATTAAAGGGTTAAGTAAACTTGTCTACAAGTTGTGAGGAGTTTTCTATTTGCAAACGTCATTTTACCTCCGATTTATAGCGCCCATCTTGCAACAAAAATTCGACAGAGGAAATTTGAAGGCTTGAGGCCTTACTTTGTGAAATAATGCAAGAACATGAATGTTTGTCATTGCAAGTACCATGTTGAATTTGATTTGTTGCAACAAGTGTTCAATAACTTGCGGGATGGCATTAAGGGAACTCATGTTTCAAATGCTTGCATATGCCAATGTGTGGTTTGTTACCATGATGGGGCTATTGAATAGGACATTTGTGCAGCCCACACAAGAGTTTACAAGGGGGTGACAAAACTATGGGAAGATTATGTGTGTTTTAAAGGAGAATTTTGAAAAGTGGCACAAGTTGGCTTCTCTAATGGGGGATTGTGTAGATTGTGGGGTGGCCAAGTTACCAATCTATCTCAATGAATGTTCTACAAATGCTTCTTGGGCAATGGCATGGATATGTTTTGAGCAAGATATTATTGGGACACTACTACAAAATATGGGTGTAGTGCACTAGTCCTCGTTCACTAGACCAATGAATTCATTGTTTTTTCATTGGTCCTTGTTCACTGTAACCAGTGAATTCACTCAAAATCTAGTGAAATCACTTGGTGTACAGGGACACCTTTTGTTGTAGTGGGATGACAAATGAAAGGAGGCCAAAAAAGAGGATCAAAGAAGCATTCAAGGGAACTTTAGCTTTTATGTTCCTTGATTACCTATGACCCAAGTTACACCAATTTATCATGCACAATTTTGTGGCAAGATGGCAAGACAACCAATGCAAGTTGGCTATGGCTAACTTGCCTTTTGACTGCATTCTATCACACATTGATTTCGCTAAAAATTACACATTTCAAATCCAAAATGTGATCCAATCTATGCATTAACATTCATTCCAAGTTGTTATACTAATTCACATTACATTGTGTGTGGACCCCGCTTTTGGATTTGATGATGAAAATAAGACTTTCATCAAAGATAATCACTTTTACATCTCAAATGATAAGGAGCATGACATTCTATTTGTTCAACATTATCTACTTTAGCATTGGAATTGGCTTACTAGTCAAGTTGTAAGGCCATTACATCATATAATTTAGAGGGATGAATGTGCATGCCAATTCAAGGGATCAAAAGGTTATGTATTTTGTATCTTGTTACCTAGGTCTTACTTCAAGTTACAAATTGAGTTGGCATTATTTTGGCACATGACATGGAAAAGGGGAGTGGGACAGTGTAGGTGTAGTTGTCAAGAGGGCCTTGAAACCAAAACAACTCCGCTATCCACAAAGAAGGCTCCAAGATGCAGTTGATGTTTTGGAATTTATGAAAAAAATAATGTTTTTTTGAGCACCTAACACATATGAAGGAAGTAGATTTTCTATTGCCAAGGATTTTTGGAATGTGATGCCTAATGATGCTAATAGATCAACCCTTCATTTGTGTGATCACATACCTAGCTCACAAAAGTTGCATTCCATATTTGGTTTTTCCCCTACTGACCCAACAATGTTATTAATAAGGTCTTTGTCTTGTTTTTATGCCCCTTATATTGATCAAGATTGGGAGAAGTGTGAAGTAACATCACATGCCCCATTGTAATGGCCTATCAAGCTTCAACCCAAGAACATTGATTTTGTGCAAACTCTTATTGAAACTATGGAAAAGCCTAGTGCATGTGAACAAGAGGCTAATGGGGAGGATATGGGTTTTTTTGTGTGTGGGGGACAACTTTGCAATTTTAGCAAAGGAAGGAAACAATGAAGGAGATGAATTTTATGTTTTACAGTGTCAAAAAACAACTCATATTGTCCGAAACCATTTCATATGTCCTTGGGGTGGTGAGTTTGATGTTGGAAATAATGTGATTGATGGCATTTACTATCAAAAGTGGGGGCATGGTGAAAACAATGGCTACATCTTCTTAACCAATTCATAGGTGGCATTTGTTTATACCCACTTGGTCCTAACATGCAAATTTGTGATGTTGCCAACTCATCATGGAGTGACAAGAAGATGAACTAGTTTACCAACATCCCGATGAGGCCCTACAAGTCATCAAATCTAGGTTTGAATATAAAACCTAGTTAGTAAGTACTTAGAATTAGTTCCTATTTTTTTTCAATTTTCAATTTTTGTCTCTTAGATGTATATGTTGAAATTGTAGTTTCGAAGAAAACAATTTGTGATGGTTGAGCAGTGATGGTTTACAAATGTGCTTATTAGGTTAATTCATATTCTTAGCTGCAAATTTTATAATAGAAATTGGGTAATTTGGTTTTGTTGAAGTCAATGGGAATGTTATGGTGGCTACTTTCTATATTATACATGCTAATGTTGAATGTTCCTAAACATACTCAATGTTTGTGATTATTTTGTTTCTTTTTGGGAATATCTACATGAAGTCAATGCATATTTCCTTTCTGCATGGGTGCTTATAAACAAGTTATGTTTGAGAGGTGGGAGGTTTTTCTGCATAAATTCCATTGTTTATTTGGTTTTAATGAACATTTTGTTGTGTTGATAAGGTTAGGACATGAAGTTCCCACTAATGCAAGGGAAATGGATAATATATATCAACTCAAGGCCTTTGGGTCAAAGGGGGCAATAAAGTAAGATATATATTTATGTTTGTATTTAGAGGCAATGATCAATATTTCAAGATTACAATTAAATAGTGTATTTTTTGGCAATGGGAAAAACCTTTGTGTCTTACTTGATATAATATATATGAAAGCTTAGCTATAGCTACAATGTGGGTAGTTCACATATCATATAGGTCAAGTTTTTTGCACATTGGAAGTTTAATGACAACATGATTTTCTAAAAGGTTATTAAATTTAACAATAGATTATATGGATCCCCCTACTTAGAGGATGAAGTTGTGTATGGTGTGTAAGGTAAACACCAATTTTTTACTAGTGATACGTATGTGAAGCTTACAAGGTGCACAATGTATGTGGACTTCCAATTTTTGAAATTTATCATCCTTAATTTTTGGCAAATTTCTATAATTATTTGAACACACTAGAGTAGTGAGTCATTGCTTTTCCACTTTGCATTTTTTGGATCAACACTCAAAGTGTTATTTAATCCCATGCTTAGGCAAGGGTAGATTATGGTATATGTGCATTTGAGCTTGGCAATTGAACTCCATACTAACTCCATTTGAGTTTGGCAAAAAAAATTGATTGACCATTTATGGACTTTGGGAGTTGTTAGGTTTGAGGTTTAGTTGTGACACTTATGCAAGTGGTTTAGTACCCTAAATGTTTTAAATCTTGTGTGAAGATGATCAAAATTAGTCAGGGTTTATCTTCTTTGGGCATGATTAAGGTTTTCATTGTTGTTAAAGTGAATGAAACTATAGTCAAAGATGAAACTAAATCACAAGTAGTCCTAGTTTTCCTTGAAATTTCATCCAATGAAGACAAAGAAATTACAATGCTAGAATCCCTTTGCAAAGTTTTTTGTTGCCAACATAAGTCAACAATTCTCTATCATATCTCTCTTTTTCAAATAGAACATAATTAAATAATTTTGCATATGTTCATCTTATTTTCCTTTAAATTGTTTTTGAGTAGTCAAACCGAGTTTTTACATGTATGGAAGACCTACTATGAGTATAAAATGTTCAACTTGCAAGTGTTTGATTCAAATGAAATCATTTGTGCTTTAAGGTGCGTGTTCTACTCCCAATTTATTGGGAGCTTCAAGTTAAATCAACACTAATCTTGTAGTACTATTGGAAATTGGCCAAGGTGGTAGCTCAAGATAATTATTTGCATGTTTAGATTGATTACCAAGTTAGTTTTAATTTTCATTTTTAAACCTAAATTTAAATTATGTGCATAATAACATTTCCCTACGACAAGTGTATTCATTAGTAGGAAGGCCATGCTTAGGTCAACAAGGTATAGATCTTTGCATCAATTATAGAATCTCTTCATAGCCAAAACTTGGTACAACATACCATAATGCCAAGATTTTGAACTCAAGAATGTTGCCCAAAGTTGACAAAATTTTGCCAATTACAACCCCATTACAGCATTGTAGGTATTGCCTTGTACTCCTATATACATACAATTTACTATAATTTATGAACAAGTTAGTTGTATAATAATACCTCAAGTATTATGTGTATAAGTTTTCAACCTTTTGGTCTATGTATTATAGAGCACCACTAAGGATTGCAACCAATGATGCACTACATGTGTATTACATTACAAACTTGGAGTATTGTACCCCTACCATGTAGTAGACTTCCTTCTACAGCGTATGTTTCTGCAAGAACACACAAAAGTTGGGATAGGGTGTGCTAAATCCTTGAAGTCAATTTTGTAATCCCAAGTAAGTTTTTTTCTAGCATTGACCTCTATAGTTGTAAAGAAAGCAACCTAGTGGACATAGACAAGTTATTAGATTAAATGACTATTGGTTAATTGGTGAATTTGAAAAAATAAAAAAATATTTTTTAATAAGGGTAGACCTACATACATGGTAGTAATGTGGGTTTTTTTCCTCAATCCAATCAAAATATCCAATAGATTTGCATCTTCACATTTATGATTAAAAAATTGGGCACTATTTCCAAAAATTGTAGCATTTAAACACAAAGCCTCATCATCATGTACTATCCCCTCAAGCTCCCAATCCCCATCCAAAGGTACTGCATAATTTATTTTTATTTTTTTGTCGACCAAACATTTATCGAATTGCCTTGCTAATTATTCATTGTTTACAACCTCCCCTACAAATTCAAAAACAAAAGGCCCTTGCTTCTAGGTTTTCTAAAGTCTTGATGCCCAACCTTTTGAATCACCTATCCAACACACCTTTCAAGAATCAAATCATGCCAATTAGATTCCCACCATCTATATTAGTGAAAAATAAATAAAATGGGGAAAAACCACAACTTGACATCATTTACCTCCACCATGAGACCCCATATCCATGTTGCATTCACACTTGTTTACTTCTAGTATTAGAAAATACTTAGGAAAAAAATGAATGTGTTACGATCTTGGCCGATTTAATCCCACACACCATCCAAACAATACACTTGTGTACTAAAGAAACAAAATTGTTGAATGGAAGTTTATTAAATGTTTTGATGAAGGTTAATGCATGTCTTAATTTACCCTTATTGATGCATTATCCCTTAATCCAAATTGAAATTCATAATGGAAAAGTAAAACATGTAGCCTATGTTGAATTCCTTGTTTGACCACATAGTTTCCACAATTCATTGTGCATGGACAATTGTGGCATTCCTTGATGAAGGGTCGAACTTCATGGCCAACACACTTTGTCATAGGTCCTTTGTGTAGACAAATCCCATAATTGCAATAGGTGACATGCCCATTTGCACATGTATATTGCACACGAATCCACAATGTACAAATTTAAATAGGATATAACCATGTCAATGCATATTTATGTCAACATATGACTTTATTACACACACCTTATACATGACAATACAATAGATGTAGTAAAAGTAAGTTAAATGTTATAGGTATATAGGTAGTCAAAACACCTAATCAATGTACACCTTCTTCAAAAGTCCCTTGTTAAAATAGACACAAAGTCGACACCTCCTTGTTTGTTGCATGCACAACCTGGAAGGAAAGTAACGTAATCTTTGCCACAACTAAAACACCCGTCATCTTGATTTGTAGAGTGCTTATCTTTTGTCACGAAAGTATATGCATGGTTGACATTTGCATAAATGTACTGAAAATAGGTGGGTAAATGTGGCTCAACTGAATGCCGTGCAATTGTAACTAGGATATACTTTAATCCTTGGCTCATGTCATTGGGATCATGGCCAATCCTACATTCTCCAATTGTTGGGGCCTTTACCACATGTTGGTGCTAAAATCAATAATAAGGTTTAGAATTTGCTACACCTAATGCTTGAACATGCTAGATCTTTGAGTATCACATACCTTATTCTTCACCTCAATTGTTGTGGCAAGGTGGTTTAATTTGGCTAATTTTTTTTTCTCAAGCCATGCCAATTACATTATCCACATGCCCTCCTTCGATATGTGGCCCAACTTGGGTCTTTTGTTTCTTATTTGAAGATTGCCCTCTAGTATGGACCCCTTCGTACTTCTACCTAGTCTCACAAGTTGCCCCCTTTCTAGTTCACTTTCCATGTAACAACTTTGAGCTTGAATTTTTGTCCTCAACATATTCCTTCTCATCTATGTTCAATTTTGATGTTTTTTCAATCTTATCAAAGCATTCAATTTTGTTGACACACTTTGGAAACCCCTTTCCCTTCTTCTGAAATGATTCAAATTTCTTTTCAGACCTTTTAGTTCCCTTACATAATGTTATACCCTCTTTTTCAAGCACCTTAGACCCCTTGCCACCCATTCAAATTCCACCAGTTTCTTGCCCTTATGACCCTTTAGATCCACTTGCATCATGGCCTTCAACCTTTTTACATACCTCCTTCCTCCCTTTTGTTCCCACAATAATTCCCAATTGTTGATTGCAATTATAAGAACCCTCATCTACATCACTTTCATCATCAGTACCCTTGTCCTTAAAATCATGTAATTGATCATAAGATTTAGATCCACAAGAGGAAGTGGCATACATAACAACTTGTAACTAGGTTGATCGTTTCAATCTAGTGGATCTAAAAGGTGTGCCCTTGGGGATGTTCTCCTTGGTGGGCTCTAACTTGTGTGTGCCATTTGAGGAATTGGCAAACATACCTTGTGCATGGTGTCTTAGTCTACTGGATCTAGTAGGATTGCCCATATGCATTTCATCTTTGGTGGGCTCTAACTTGTATGACAAATTCTGGTGTAAAGAGGATTTTGAAGGACTAATTGTTTTCTTTGTTGTCACCTCCATTTGTGGAGATGCCAACTAGGACTCAAGGATGCATACTTTAACATGTTTTAACTAACCCATGCGATTTTGGTGTTTTTCATGGTTTTGACCTCTTTCTATGGAGTAGGTGCCATCTATGACTCATGGGTAGGCACCACAAGGGTTTGCAATTTGGATGGCAAACACATGTGAGGGGCGGTATGCCCTAAACCCTTTGGGGCTACATCAACTAAAACCTTGTCATTGAATTCTAGTGGAGTTGTCAAAATTTGGGCTATTGAAATGTATGTTTGGTTTGATTCACCAACATTGAATTTTGTACAAATAGATGATGGCTCGTGGAACATGTTGTATGATGATCATGCATGACACAATGACAAAAACCATACATCAATCAAATTGTATGTACTACAATGTATTTTAAACATGTGTATGTATGGAACAATAATATTGAAGTACTCACGTTATTACCCATGTATACAATATATACAATAATCTAAAATTTAAATACTTTTAAACTATCTAGAAATGTATAGCAAAATATTTTATCTATCATTTAAATATACAATACATACAACATAATGAACTTTGTGTACTTAAAATACTTGGAATTGGGTCCAAATGCAATAAAAGGACCCACTCAAAGTGTAACCACTATTTAATTTTTCACATTTTAAACTATTACGTCAAATCAATGTTAAAAAAGTTTGGTGCATTTGTACAAAAATGATTCTAATATATTACGAAAACATTTGGTTAAGTTTGAGATGAGTTTAACAAATATAAAATACCCAAAAGCACTTTCTAAGTAGTATAACAAGTGTTTTTACTATGTAAAGGACTCTTAAAAGGCTATGCAACTACTTGAAAATGGCATATTTATGAAACAAATTTACATATTCTTGTAAAGAATAGTAAACTACACCATCCTATTGGGTCAATATATATTTCTTAAACTTGTAAATTTTATTTTTTATTGTTTTTTGTGATGAACTAATCCAATTTTGCCATCTCATCTTGATTGGTTAACCCAACACTAGGGAGTTGGGTGTGCATCATTTTATTGCATTTGCACCCAATTATAACATTGAAGGACCCTAATTACTTTCTAGATATGCACTACATACAACATGATGAACTTATGTACTCAAAATACTTGGAATTATAACATTGACATACCCTAATCGCTATCCATATATATAATATATACAACATAATGAACTTTGTGTACTTCAAATACTTGGAACTATAATATTGAGGTACCCTATGTACTAAGGTGTTGGCATGATAGGGTGGACCAATTTTGGCATCACATGGGTATTTTTTTTGCAGTGGGTGTGATTGCAAGTGTTATATCTTATTACATATGTTGGGTTTGGCTATTAGGGATTCATTTTCAATTAATATACTTTAATATTTACATGGTGCAATTTTTTTTAATGCAAATAAATAAAATCTCAAAAGCTATGGTCTTTTGAAATTTAAAAAATGGGATGTAATGCCAATTGCAATTAGGCTAATGGACTTTAATTTAGCTCAATGTTGGATCTAGAACTTCTTTAGGGAATTGGTTTCAACATGGAAATGTATTATTAGAAATAATGCAAAAGAATTTTGCATTGTATGAATTAAAGGTATTACACTATGGACTCTTGACTACTAAAAAAACACACCCTATTTTTTTAATTCCATAACATTTACAAACAAAAGTGTTTTGAGTTAAAAAATTTAAAACTTATATAAATCACTAACCCCTACAATGCACAAATCACATATGGATTTTTTTTACATAGAATGGATAGATATTATATTGTCATCGTCATGTGTCAACATTGTGCACACTGTAAAGCTTACAAAATGGACTTTGGGCCAAATTTTTTTTTGCCAGATTTTGGTCCACCCAACCATGCCAAGACCCACTATCAAGATATACATTGCATACAATATAATGAACTTTGTGTACTTCAAATATCTGGAACTATAATGCTAAACTATTATATCTATTATATATATACACATTATATAGTACATTAAGAACTTCATATGCTTAAAATATTTGGGACTATCTTGGTAATATTCCTATGACACCCATATAAACTACATGTACAAATTGTTGAACTTCATATACTACAAAAATTTGGAAGTGTAAAAGACCATACTTGCAATATAAAATTGATTCAACCTCATTACAACATTAAATAGTTTGCAAGTCTAGAAGTGTATATTTGGTATACTTTGGAAACTAAACACATAAACATGACAACTATGTTCAAGAATACATTATAAAGTAATATTTATAGGGTCATATCTTGTACATTGACAAGTACCTTACATGGTCACCCAATACATTCAACAAGTGACATCTAAGCAAACAACTATAAAGGAAGAGCCTAAAATGACATACAAGGGTGCATTGAATAAAATACATTACTGATGGCAAGGTATATTGATTGCACAAGGGCTTTTCTTTAGGAAATAGCCATCCTTTGAGCCATTTCATAATCCATGTCAGCTACCCTTTTTTCTAACTCAGGTGTGGGTGATGCAAACCCAAAGATCTTTGATCATCTTGGATGAATAAAAATTGTACAATGTTCCTCCCTACAGTTACTAGTAGCTTTGAATTAGATGGTAGCACATCATGGATGATACACATGTTGATAGTTACTCACAATGACATCAAACAAAGGAAATGGAAAATTGCATACTATGCACACTGTCACATTAACTTCCTTTACATTTACATCCACAACCTCTAGACAACACATAGGGTGGGGATGAATAAATACACCTTCATCACCCTTTTTGAGATTCAACAATTTTCTTGTTAGATCGTGAAATTGGATGCACAAGAACTGTAACTTCCTTTCTACCGTTCTCAATTTTTTTTGGTTTTCCTCTTACTATCCCAACAAACTAACAATGGTCTCATCTTGCTTGATAACCATTGTTTTATAAAAATCAAGCTTCATTAATTGCATATTGAAATCTCCACCATCCATCCCATTTAATTGTTGTAAAGCTTGCAATTTCTTCTCCTTTTCCTCCATCATGGAAATCATTGACTCGTGCACAACCTTGACATGTTCCATCTTTGTACATAAATGTTCCTTTTCCTTGTTCACATTATTAAGTTCTAACCTAGTAGCCTCCATCTCATTCCCAACAACATATAACAATTCAGCCACTTCACATTATTATTTTTGTATCCAAGGGCTAATGTCTCCAACCTTACTAGTACTTGCTAGTTCTAGCTCACTTTCTACTTTGACACCTTTTTCGACCTTCACAATTTCAACCACTTTTAGTTCCTTTTTAACATCCCCCACATCCATGCCCAATAATAATGCCTTCTTTGTAATCGAAGTATCCAACTTCGGTTGCCATTTCCCTTGCCAATTAGTGTTAGTTTCATGGCCAAAATTAGCCCAACTAACTACTTTCCCCTTCACCTCTACCACAATCCCTTTTGCAAATTCCTTCCCTAATAACTTAGATTTTGGCATAGTAGATTTTCCATACACAATAGGATATAACTATTTAATCCTATCCAACACCTTGTCGTCATGCACATCTGCAAAAGAATACCCAGTTCTTCCTTTAATAGGGCCAAACACTTGAACCATGTCAATTTCAAACACATCCTTGCCAGTTTTCAACCTATGAGGGTTGATACCTTCATGTGGCAAGTTGTGCACATCCATACAATCGTTAAAAGGACAAGCGTCGGGGGGGGCGGATCTTTCAACAACTAATTTTGTCCAAGCCTATGATCTCCATTTCATTTTCACTAAGTGTAATCCCCTTGCTAGATCTTGTGGATTTCATTGGTTTTGGTATCTTCTTCATGGCTATTTATTCTAGTTTAACCCAAAGCAATAATCAAAGTCATATTCTTGATACAACAAATGGGATAAGTAGAATTTGTATATATAAAACCCATAAATCATATAAAAGGTACGTATAGATCCCAATAAGTGGGGTGAGTACTATTCAAAAGCACTTAAATCAATACCCCAAGCTCTAGAGACTATCACCTACATCGCAATTGTAAGTACCTTAGGAATAACCCAATTAAGATACTTGTGAGGATTTATTGCACACCTTCACCACTAAGATATGCACTCACAATAAAAGACCCGGTTGGAAGTGGAACTACTACGTAGTGTAGTCTAACAAGTAAGGTGGTTCGAATTAAGTAATGAAATTCACAAAAAAAATCTAATGCGTTGTGTCCAAATCTCATGAGTTTTTATTTTATTTTATGTCTTTGACCAAAGTTAAGCCCGAAACTAAAAACCAATTGCTTTGATTGAGGAAAACAAAACAAACATCTCAACCTCTTCTACGTTCAACACCTGCAACTCCCTCACAGCAAAACCGATGACGTTGAATTTTTGAGAGGAGCTTTTACACCTTCCAAAATACAACTGATCTAATTTTGACGCAAATCCAACGGTGGATTTGAGAGAAACAATTAATCAACCAAAAGTCCAAAGGCTTCACTACGATTACTTGCTACACACAACTCCATTCTCTTCTTCTATTTATTTATTTATTTTTCTTTCCATAACCTTTCCATCAACACCTCCCACACACAAGAACTAACAACCTTTCTCCCACTTCATTCTCCTCTTCCTTTTCCTTTTTTTTTTTCCCATACACCCAATGCCCCCTTCCTTGGTGAGCCTCCATGACCCCTTGAGCTTGTTCCCCTTGTCCAATGAAAGCTTCGAAATCCTTTTGCACCAATCAATGGCTTCCTCA
>Ga0209208_10005415_pt1 | contig 17789 bp, 11 predicted proteins | sample S1TSphfallax_3_FD_187694 | JGI IMG/M metagenome (GOLD analysis project Ga0209208, IMG submission 187694) | Host-associated microbial communities from peat moss isolated from Minnesota, USA - S1T2_Fd - Sphagnum fallax MG (SPAdes) (version 2) | ecosystem: Host-associated > Plants > Peat moss >... | reverse complement strand
AAGGGATCATTTTGACAGATATTTCTATTATATAAGCAGAATTATATAAGCAGTGTTGGGCGAATATTTGATATGTTGAATAACCTCCACGTCTAGGTATTTGTAAAATGGGAATTAAAAGAATTAAAACTCGGAATCAAAGAATCACAAGTTCCGAGTATTTGAAAAAAATTCAGAATCAAAGAACCGCTGCCGATTCTGGTTATTTAAAAAAAACCTCATAGAACTGCCGGGTTTCACGAAAACCTGGAAAAGAGGAGCCAGGCAGGTTTTTGGGCGGTTATTTTACTTTTACAATTTGGGATCTGGGTTTCAAGACCTCGACAGACGAACAGACGGGATCTGGGTTTCAGGACCTCGACAAACGGACAGACGAGATCTGGGTTTCAGGACCTCGACAGACAGACTAACTGAAGAAATCGCCCACTGCTTCACCGGCCTCTCCCTTCCCCCACCCCCAAAACCTCCGTCACATACAGACTTATTGAATTTATATATATGATTTGGATCTTGAAAAAGTCCAAGTGGTTTATAATCCTAACTAAAGGTCAATGTAATAACATTTTCATCACTCATAATTTGGTTAGTTGATGAAAAAATATGCATTAAACTATCCATGGTGACATTTTGAAGTATTTCTTCAAATTTTTTTTAAGGATCTTGTTCAATGTCCATTTGTGTGTCTTGGGAAGTTTTAAGATTATCTTTAATTTGTTGATATTTAACAGTGTTGAGCATGTCTTCCCACATAGGCCTCATTGAAAAATTTGCATATATATAATATGGATTTTCATGAAAGTTCTCAAAGTTAACATCACTTGGTTTGGCCTAATGTTTCCTAATAAATATGGTGATTTATATTTTAATCTACATTTCAACATAATACCAATTGTGGCTTCATCATTTGGCATGCGTGGTAATATGGATTGTGTTATATTTACATTGGTTAGTGCATTTATAATACTACCTCAAATTTTGTATTGACCATACCCTTCAACTTGCCAAATTTGTGTGAACGCTTGTCATGGAGCTATTAATCTTTGTTCCAATTCATACAAATCTAATATTGAAAAATGATTGAATTCATTGAAATGTTATTAGGGACTAGATATTTAGGTTCTTTATTAACATTAACCAATTTTATACAAGTAAGACACAAACAATTCACCTAATAATTCAAACTTTGTTGTTTCTAAACATGGTACATATTTATGTTGAGCTCTTGTTTTTGTGAGATGAAATGTTTGTGATCTAAACCATAACCTTTCACAAGCCACACATTCATATATTGGAAATTTTTAAAATTTATCTTTATATGCAATGACATGTTTTATTTCAAATTTTAAATAAGTATGCATACATATTTTTCTAGTAATTTTTTTCAACGAATTTTTTAAAATTGTGGAGTCCACTTTACTAATTGTGGAAAAATCGCGCATATCACTATTTGAAATTAATGTTTCATTAGCACAATTTTTCTTATTGGTAATAATGTAAGATGTTTGATTAGTTATGTGCTTCAATTCTTTTTGTAACTTTGTTTTTCTTTATATTTTTTGTGAGTTTCAAAGCCTTTTAAGTTGATCATGTTTTTTTTATGTATTTAACATTGGATGGACATTACTTGTATACAACATTTTAGCCATCTTTTTGAGAGAATGATGTTTATGTATTGCCATAAGACAATAAAGTTCATTATTGTGTTCATCTTTCCATTTGAAATATGTTTTTTGGTTCATTAAACTCTTGAAGATCAAATAGGATGAATCGCAAAAGGAGTTTCAAAGGGGCTCAAACCACGCACTCACGAACTTTGAGGGATCTGGTGGCCCTTACCTAACAAAAAAACAAAAAAAAGGAGAGAACAAAAGTTGAAAAGAAACAAAAGATCCTAAAAAAACTAGTTTTTGGGAAAGAAGATAAAGGATTCAATGTGGCAAAGTGCCAACTCATCGACAACATGTTGGGTAATGAGTTTTTAGGTTGCTTTCCTTTTGGAAATGACTCACTTCTAGGTGTTTCCATTGATGTTCATCATTTCAAAAGAACAACTCCCGACATTGTTTATTGTCCAATTTTAGATATCCACAAGGATAAAAAAAAAGAATCACACAATATAATAGGTTTGACACCAAAGTGCCCATTTTTGCGATCCTTGAAGACTTGTAAAATGCCAACCATGTCATTCGTTAGAAGTTGAAGAAGTGGGAGGATATTCAGGATAATCAATTTTTGATTATTGGCTGGCAACACATAATTGCTGCTATGAAGGTGTGTTGGTTACATCCCTAATTCCTTGTATGCTATGTTTTATGGTGTGCAATGAGAATTCCAAATAAAAAACTTGAAAGCAGAATCTCATTTTTGGATTTAATAAGAACTTGTAGATGACCCCAATAGAACACCCCGGGTTCAAAAGATTTATAGGACCTTCTAAATTATTGTAGTATGGGACATATACTTTGTGAAGATTTGCAAGTTTTCCAAAATATTAAACAACAAGGATTGTGACTTGACCACAAAGCCTTCACAGGAAAATCTTGCACATGCACGAAAGATATGGCATGCATATTAGAGGCCTCATTCGAATTTGGATGCATCTCTTTGACATACTAATGAATACAAGGTATCAATACCAGATGATTAACTTCCATACAAAGTTGTGATATTGTATGTTTTTAATCATATTTCTAAGTTTTGTTGTTGTTGTGAAATGTGCTGAAGAAATTTGAAGAAACACTCAAGCCTGTTGTGAATGTAGAATCAACAAAGAAATGCATGAATATCCTTACAAATGTAATCTTCCAACTATGGTAGAGTGTCCTCCTTGAATGGGACAGGTGCAACATTCTTGATGGATCTAGAGATGTGTCAGCACATCTACCAAACCAATTGAAAATCTGCTTTTGGTTGTTAAGCAAACCTCAAGGAAAAACAACTTGAGAAGTTGGCCAAGGTGTTGATTTCAAAAACAATACTAGTAAGAAACATCCAACAAAGGGAGGTAGGCCTAACCTTAAATCCATGTACAAGTTCACATGGATGCCTAAGCCAAAGGTTATGATCCATAACGAAATTATGATTCATTTTGGACATCCAAAGCCAATTGCCAATAATCAGATGCCATATTCAAACGATGAATGCCACACATTAAAGGACAAGCACAAGCTTGATAAGATGTTTTTCCCAATTTTGGATTCAGAGTTGAATGATGATTTCTTTTTGAAAAAAACTAGGGTTTAACCCCGCAAATGAAGCCTCACTTGTAGGATTTAAGCGGGCTCTAGAGAAATGGATCCAAATTGGAACTCTGGAGGATAATGGAGTATGAGTAATTTTGTTGGACATTCATTACAAGTATGACAAAATTGAAAACATGGTGGGTTTGTTGGATGTTATTGATAAGGAATCTTGCACATCATTTTTTATGGATGACACAATAAGGACCATCACCATCATATGTATGACTCATAGCACGAAAAACGTTCTGACAATTTGGAAGGGCCTTGATTAATAATCATTTCTCCTATGGCTCTTGAACATGAGGGCCATGTTTAAAATCATTGTTTGCATTTGTAACCGCAAGTCCTTTAAGAACCTACTGACTACCATGTGCAAATCGACTTTGTTACAAAAATTCGATTTGAATTTAGCCAATACATGGCAAGGTGAACAAAGGTTCCAAGTTCCTTGACAACATTATTAGACATTCTCATGTTAATGTTTGCTTATTTGTTTCCATGCAAAATAAAAACAAATGTGTGTCTCAAAATTTTGGGAAACAAGAAATTATTGGCAATAGTGGAATGCCTAGATTCTTCTTTTTCGGGGGATTAACAATTATATCGATAAGAGGTTTTTCCAAAATGTTGTTTTACAAATCTTTCATCCTATAGTTTCGAATAGGATGGTCTACATGAATATCTTCAGTGGAGGAATTCTCACATATGTTTGTTTAGTAAATCCAACAAATGGATCTTGACTTCATTCTTGGAATTTTGTTTTTGCAAAAAATTATTCCATTAGTAGAATTATTTTTCTGATAGGCCATTTCTTCCTCAGGAGAATAAATGTAAAGTGCTGGAACTCATTCCTCATAACCTGGAAGGAAATTGGTGTAAGATGATGGCATCGATTTATCTTTGCATGCTGATTGGTTTATGACCAGGAACATGGGAACGCAACCACCCAAACCTATGTTAATGTTTACCCAAAATTTTGATGCAAAGGAGGAAGATGAATGAGAAGTCTTTGTCCCTATTAAAGAAGGTGGAGCTAATATGTCCTAGACATTGGATAACTCAAGCCCACTAAAGGTGGACAAAAAAAAACTATTTATGTCATAAAGGGAAGTAATAAAAAAAGGCTTCTAGCAGTAAGACTCAAGTTCCGAAAAAGAAAGGTCGTTCTTAGGGGAGAAATCTAAAGATCATTGATGTTCAAGTTGCAAAAAAACGGGAGGCTAGTGAGGAATTCATTGACCATGAGCAAGAGGATCCTCTAAGGATCAAAATGTGTTCACATCAATCAACACGTCTGTCATTAATACGTTAATAACTTCTTCATCTAAGCCAAATGTTTTGGCTTTAGATGAGGATAACAAAAAAGTTAATGAGGAATTGCAACGTGTTGACCTTCACTTAGTTCCTTTGAGTCCTTACAATTTTGTATGTTGAGTATAGGATTCAATAGAAAAAACAAATGATTGATTAATTTCAAAGGTTCTAATCATTTTGATGCCTTATACATTCCCATGGTCATTTAATCATTTTATAAACTTGCAAGACAACTTTATTAAAATGTCTAGTTTTATTATAGGATACCTTTTTATATATTCTTTTCATTGCATTTAATTTAAAGTCTTCAATCGTTTGTTTCTATGTTTATCACCTAATAATTGTTAAAAGATATTATGTGAATTGATCATTTAACAACTACCAAGCGATGGCTTTTCTGGGAATTGCCTAACGACCACCAAGCGATCGTCTCTCTGTTGATAACTTGACATCCACTAGGATATTGTTTCTCTATTGATTACTCAACGGTAACCAAATGACTAGTTTTTTATCGATTGCTTGGTGGCTACTAACCGAACAAACAATGGCCTAATGACCATTAAGTTATCAATAGAAAGACAATCATTAGGTGATGGACAAACAAACCATCACCCGATGGCCTTTTGGCAATTTGGATTCTTATGATCGCTTGGCAACCACTAGGAGATTGTGTTTGAATCGTGCATTTGTTGAACGTTTTGCTACTGATGTTAAATATTGTTCTTTCAATGATCACTTGGGTGCACTAGATATTTGTTAATGAAATGATCATTTTGTTGAATTTAATAGTGTTTATATTATATTGCTAATACATCATTTTTTTTGGGTACAAATTTGTGCCTAACATGTGGAAAGGGTGTTGATTTTTTCTTTTGACAATCTGGGTGGAAGGATAATACAATTGAAGGTGGGTTTTAATCCTCTATGGATTCTTTCCTTTGTGATTGATATGATGGATGATGCACCCCAAAATTCCTTTAAAAACTCAAATGTGAGTTTGAAAGTGAAAATAACAAAATAAAAAGGAGTTGGGGTACGCTCCCTAGCTCGTAAACACTTTGAGGGTAAGAAGGGCGTGTTAGAGCTATGGGGTGGGGACTAGGATGAGTGACAAGTGGGTCAATTATTCATATGGACCTACACAAACCAAACAACAAATTAGTTAGTGCATAGTTGTAGCATTTTTGGTGCATGAACAAACCATAAGCATACACGAACTCATAAAACTCACCACGGCCTGGACTTGGGAGAAGCCACCACCTTCCCCTTTACATTATTCTCTATGACTAGCCATGGGGGTTGCACCTAAATGTCATTTTCTTGGGATTCCCAAGTCACTTGGGAGTCCCAAAATTCTAGAAATTAAGACTCTTGACATTTTGGAGGCCCATAATGTCTTATGCAAACCTCATATTGAAGTGAGGTCTAAAGAAAAATTGTAACCCTCATCGAGAGCTTTTCAGTGATATGTGACACGCCACCTAAAAGCATGTAATTCAAGGTGATTCCTGACTTTTAGTGGTCAGGAGTCAAATTGACACTTTGACTCCTAACCTTTCTTTCGGCTATAACTTGTGTTGTAAACACTCACATGGATCATGCAAGTCCAATTTAAACATCTACATGTTAAGAACTTTATAATAGTATAAGAAACTTTTCAATCCAATGAATTTTGACCCCTTAAATCACTCTTTTAAAATTCGGGAATCCATCGATATTCTAATTCCCAAAGTGGGAGTCCATTTGCGGGTGTGTGGGTTCATTCCTTCACACTCCCTTGCACTCTCAGGAGTGTGAATGTGACTCCCAGGTTGCATCCTTGGCCTGCATTTTTCCATGCCCTTGCCTTGATCATGAACCCAAGGCTAAGGTCGTGACAATGGAAACATAAGTTAAATCATTAATTAATGTACATTTTGTATTCACTTTTTATGTTTCAATGGAATTAGTTGATGTTCGTTTTAATGAACCCAATGTTGAAGATGGAACACTAAATGATGTAAAGGGGGATATATTGTCGTAAAATAATGGACCACTCGAAGTTGAAGCCTTTTGATCTATCGACATCCTTTTGCCCTGAAGTTGAAACACGATTGGTTGTAGCTAATGGCATGGAAGGTTGGCATGATGTGGGCCCTCTTTTGGTTTTTCCACTTATGGTGCTTGACATTTTGCAAGAAAATGCAAAGACTTTTGCTTTTTCCAATTATAGGTGTCAAAAAATCATTAACAATTTTGATTTTGTGAATGAGGCTCTTAATTTGGAACTCGTTTTGTAAGAGATTCCAAGGATTTCGAGATTGGTGAATGTTAGTTGCTAAGACGATGTAGCCACTTTAGGTTTTCCCAAGGTTGATGTGTAAGAAATGATAACAATTTTTCATTTTCCTATACAAACCTCGCAAAAAAAATGTCCTTCACTATAAATGAATGATTATCGTTTGATTTTTGACATGAATGGTGTTCTTGTTGCTACATTTGAGGGTCAAATTAGAACACTTCTAGTGGTTTTAAGGTTTGGCCTGAAGGAATTCATGTCCATTTGTGTGAAAAAAATTATGGGTACATATGGTCCTCAACAATGAAAAAAAACTTTTCAAGGCAGTTGGAAATTATCATTGAAAAAACTAGTGTTCACCTTCTGTTCTTTAGGTTAGTGGACTAGTCACTTTGCTTTAAAAATGATCATTTTTTGCCTAACAAGCTAGATAAGCCAATTTTCCATAAAAACCTTCTAGAATTTTTTGTTCAATTTCTTGATACAACCTTTGAGAATACCTTGTTAATAGACAATATATTTCAAAAGAGTTTGTTTAATCCTCTTTTTAGTGCCATTTTTTTGAGACATTCTATGAGTAGCATAATGACGCAAATTACCTACTCTAAACCATTTTTCCTTGTTTGGAATCTCTACATTCGTCTAGAATGCATGTTTATAAATTTGTAGAGTTGAATCCTTTAGGTAGCATTACAAATGTGCTTCTTGATGACCCTCACTATGCAAAATTGATTGCTTTGTGTTCTATAAAATGTGATGATATGTTTTGTAACAGAATGAAATCGAAATCTTTAAATTGAAGGAGATGAACTATTTTATGGAATCATTATGTATGGATGGTTTATTAACTTGAATTGTGATGGGTGCATGTTTTATCTTTATTAGTTGTTTTCTTGCCTAATGAATTAGAGTCCAATGAAAGGGTTGTTCCACATGACTTTCTCTCCCACAAACCTCCACTAATTTTGATTTGATAATTGGGCATTTTGCAAACATATTGTTAGTCTCTCATAAATTATTCTAAAATTTCAATGCAAATGGCCTAGTGGCCACCAAGCGTTTCATGCACATAGTTCAATAATTCCTTTGTATTTCAATGACTTTTTTTAGTATTGTTTTCTTCCATCTATTGTTAATTCGCTTGGTGGCTGCCTAGTGTTTTCTTGCATACTATATCCATATATTTAACTTAGAAAAATATTTATTATTAGCACATGGACATTTTGCTATCAATTTATTATTATAAATCTTAATAACACATTATCCTTTCTCACATGTTTAATTCATTTTGTTGATTAATTTTTTTGTTGTTTTAGTTCAATGTTTCATCCAAGTTGATTATAGTGGTCAAAGGCAGTTCAATGTGTTTACATCTATGTTCATCATCTATTGAGCCTAAAAAATTGTTGGTTTTGAACATTAATGGCATGTTGTGTATTTCCCACCTTTGGTTGTTTTGGAAAGGAATGTTAGAGTGTTTGGAAAAAATGTTAACAAGACCAAAGTCGAAGTCAGAGCTGGAATGGAGAATTTTTTGAATAAAATATTTCAAAAGTTTCATATTGTAATTTGATCTTGTATGAAACTTGAAGGTGTATTAAAAGTTCTTCACATGCTCATGCTTAAAAGTTTTTTGGATTGGTTCATTTTCTTTTGGGGACGTGAATAATGTTCCAAAATGTCTGGTGAAATTTCATTTGGGTCCCATTATTACTTAAAGGATTTGAAATGTGTTTATTATGCTTGTTGTGGGAAAGATTATGGAAAGGAGGATCAAACATTGTTAATTAACGATGAACCCAACAAGGTGCTTCAGAATTCGAAATGGACTCGTCTTTTTCTTGAATCATTCAAGGGACAAATGTTGTCAAAGAATAAGATGCAATGGTTGGATTTACCATTTCATTTGTGACCACCTTTGGTTGGATTGCCATTGGCCAAAATGGTTCAAATTCATTATGACTTCTAAGCCTTGTTTAAGTTCCTTGTCGAAAAATTATTCTTGGTTCCTCCAATATATGTATAATGATAATGCTGATGTTTGCAATAAGCAACCTTCTTTAAGTATGTAATTTTTTGTTTGCATTTTTTTGTTACTTTTATATATAATTGTTATATGTTTTAATATATAGTTGTTTTCTACTGTTGTGTGCATTTGGTTTGGATTGTTGTTTGTAGAGTACATGACGTTGTTTGTAGATATGAAAGGGAAAAAACAATGTTTGCCAGTGAGTTTTTTATTCAGAAATAGTGTTGATTGTTGCATATTTGAGTATGGCTAATCATAAAACTTCTAACATTAGGAGGATTTCACATTGGGTTTTTAATTATCCACAAATTTAGAGTGCCCTTTAAGTTTTCTATACAAATATTTTTAAAATAATGGATATTTTGTTTCAAGACTCCTAGAGAAATTAAGACATGTTTTTTTGACAACTTGGTGGTTCAATAAGTTTCAAATCATCCTTCAAATTTAAGATTTAAGTTGTCTATTTGGGTTTCTTTTTTAAAACATTTTTTTAATACTTTATGTTTTATTGTCAAAACTTTTGGACAAATCAATATATTTACAATTTTGACAACCTAGTGGCCACCAAGTCTAATTTGTATACAAAACATTTAATGAAGGTTGTTCAATTTTGTAATATACAACAAGAATTGTGGAATTCCACAACTTTTTCTCATGTTATGTAATTTCTAGAATTTTTAATTGTTGCAACTTTTTTTCATCTTGTCCTAGGCTTGGTGGCCACCATGCCTCAAGGTTCAAATTGGATTTTCTAATATTAAATATAATGTTTATTTGATCTATGCAAATTATATTTCATTAATTCATCATTCAAATTCTTTTTGCTTATTTTAAACAACCTACCATGGTGTCCTCAAGGTTTAATTTGTATATCATGGAATGTAACTTGTAATTTTTCAAAAGCTTTTTCTTGTGGTTAACAATTTTTTTCCTAGTGGCCACCAGGTCATTTATAATTGAAAAAATCAAAAATTTAACATTGAAATTTGTGTGTTGGCATTTTTGGACTTTTGTAAAGTCCTAAATTAATTAAATATGTGTTCACCCATGTTTGTCATTTTCCATGTGAATGTGATTGTTTGTCAAAATTTCAAATTACCACATGTATTTATTGAGTTTCTAATGAAAAACCCTATCTTGAGATGAAAATTCTCAATTATTCGTATGGTTCACAAACATAGTTCAAATTATGTGGAAACACATGGTTCAATATGTTTCAATTATCATAAAGGTTAAAAATCATTTGAATAAAATATTTAGGGTATAATTTTTTTTTTATAGTATAATCTTACAAATATTATTTTCAAACAAATATATTCTAACATCACATAATATGAAATCAAAAAGTATATTGTCTTCAACAAGTGATTTCTTTATGTAGTGGGCTATCATAATATTCAAAAACATTGGGAAAATCCTTCTTAATAATGACATTGTTGAAGTTCAAAAGTGCACCACCTAGAAAAAAATAATACTAATAGACAAAAGGTATCCCCCATGATGTGTTTTCACCTTTATGTACCTCATGCATATGCTGATATGTTAGTGATGGAGATAGAGAAGGGAATTTTAAGATTTTGAAAATTTTCTTTGAACCATAAATAAGTTTTCATTTTGATAGTGCTATTAAAAAAATACCACATCAACATGTCATCTAAGCTACTTACTGATGACACATGCCCATATATGAGTAACGATAATTAATAATTGCATTATTAATGTTTGTACTTGTAGGTGTGTGAACAACACATTATGTTCTTAGTGCTTATTGATGTTATCAAAATAGCCAATTGACTTTCATTATTTCCTCATGAAAATGGTCATGTAAACAACAAAATATAATATTGAACATTTGTGCATGCTCCAATGTTATATTGTGGTTTACCTTTTAGTTAGATCATAGGTCCTTATGTACCATCCTTTCCTTTAACAAGTGACCTTCAAGAAGGACAATAGTCACAATTTGAAAAGGCTTTAGTTTATGATTATTGAAAACAATGATTTTGTTTGGTGTCCAAATTTCATGGTTTGCAATTTTTTCATGGCCAAGTTTCAACATTTTAATTTCCTCCATAACAATATATTTGATGTGTTTTTATTGCATTAACATTTCCATGTCCATTTAAATAGACACATCAACAATTGGGGGTTGGGGCACTTGACCATTTGCACAAATTTTGTTGAATTCCATGAAAGAAACAACTTGTTCAACAATTTAAGAATGTTTAAAGTATGTTGTCACAAGATGAACTAGAGAAACACTTATACAATAAGGGTGAAAACACACAAGGGTGGAACAAAAATGACACATCATGAATATCCATAATGGAAAAAAATACAAAGGATTTTTAGTTGATTTTAGATATGCTAAAAGGAAATGGATGTCAAAGAGAGATTAATGGATGTTCATAATAAATTAATTTGGGCAATTTAACATATTTTTTCTTATATTGATTTATCAAAAAATAAGCTTAAAATTTTATACTCACAAAAATAAAAAACTTCTTGCAAAATCACCTTCTTTAAGCAAAAAAATGATTGAAACCAAAAGAAAAAACACATTTGATTCAATCTTATGTTGTATTCATATATCCATTATATACACACAAAATTTTCGCTATAGATATAATGTCTTGCATCATGCCTTTGATGAGTCCATTTGATGCATTTAAAAAATTGTGTTGAAGATTTTATAAAATTTATGAAAGTTTTTTATGAATTGAATTTCAAAAAAATTGCCACGATTTTTTCACATTATGTTTTGCTACTTAAAGTCATTATTGATATGAGTCTCATTTCATCATTTACATTCATAGTTTGAAATGAGTTACAATTGAAATTTTAAGATTTGTTAAAATGCATTTTGTGACATTTTTCTTATCCACCCTATTTTGCTTGCACCCATAGATTAACAAGGATTGTGAAAATTGTGAAAATGTCAACAAGGATGCAAGTTGCACCATTATGGTTATTTATTATTTTCCATTCAAATGATGTAAATTATGATATTAATAATTTTTAATTTAGTTGGTATTTTATATTAGAAGATGTGATGCAACTTTCTGTCCCTTTACTTTCGGTTCTATGAGGTGACTATACTTGAAAGTACATATGTTACCGGTGAAAGAAAAATGTAAGTGTACTTCTAAATGTTAAATTGTGTTTGTAATTGAAACTAAGTAGCTTGCCTCCTATGCATCAATTATAATTTAGAATTGATAGATACATTTTCCAAGCTCAACATGCCAAATCCTAGAATTTTATGTTAAATTATCATTCATTTAAACCAACTTTTAAAGGTTCAACATTGTGTTCAACTTGGCTGTAAACCACCAATCACTTAAAACATTATTTCTAACACATATGTTATCCAAATATGGCTTGTTTTAGCTCCTTAAAAAACTAATTACGAGACACACCTTTCTATCAAATCCTAAGCTTTGCAGCGAAATCAATAGTAAGTTATGCTACCAAACTCGAGAGGGTTTTGCGAAAGTAGGAAGTTTAACTTGGTTGTGGACCACCGGTCATTTAAGACATTATTTTTAACACATATGTTGTCCATATTTGGCTTGCCTTAGCTTCTTAGAAAGCTAATTACAAGGCGCACATTTTTACCAAATCTTAAGTTCTATAGCTAAGCTAGTAATAAGTTATGCCACTAAACCTGAGAGGGTTGCGAAGGTAGGAAATTTAACTTGATTGCAGACCACTAGTCATTTAAGACATTATTTCTAACACATATGTTGTCCATATTTGACTTGCTTTAGCTCCTTAGAAAGCTAACTACAAGGCACACCTTTTTACCAAATCTTAAGTTTTGCAGCTAATTTAATAATAAGTTATGCCACCAAACCCGAGAGGGTTTTGCAAAGGTAAGAAGTTTAACTTGATTGTAGACCACTGGTCACTTAAAACATTATTTCTAACACATATGTTATCCAAATTTGGCTCGCTTTAATTCCTTATAAAGTTAACTATGAGGCGCACCTTTTTACCAAATCATAGGTTTTGCAATTAAGCCAATAATCAGTTATGCTACCAAACCTAAGAGGATTTGTAAAGTTTTTCTAGGATTTCAAGCTCCCAACATTATCCCTACTTACTTCCATTATTTCCAAACTATTACAACCCTCCAATTTACTCTCCTTCTTTCTACCATCTACCAAGGACTACTCATTCTTCTCTTCTTTAAGAAGGTTGTGGGAGCAAGTCTTCTCCAGATTTGAGTTGAAATCCAAAAAAAAGAGAGCCAAAATGATCCTACTTCATCCTTTCAAAGAGAAGGAAGGAGGATCCTCACTTGGTGGCCAATGGGAGGAGAAGGAGAAGGAGAAGGAGAAGGTTTTTTTTCACCTCTTTCCACTTTCCCCCCAAGTAACTTACTTAGACCTTCATTTTTTTTCCTTTTGATATTAAGGGTTTACTTTACCATGGTTTTAGGCCGTTATTACGCATTTCCTCCCCTTTCTTTGGCCTATAAATTACGATTGCGCATTTTGATGTCACAAGTCCCGCACACATTCATTGTTGATTCGATTTGGTTGAAAATCTCTTCCTTTTTTCTTGAAATTATGGCGTCGCATATGGCCATGTCTTACGGGCTTCAAGCTGCGCAAATGAGTGAAGAGTTGATCTCGGAATCATCTTTAGCTTTGACGTTGATGCAACATCTTCGTGATGAAGAACCCGAACAACGGGAGGTGCGCGTTCGTCTTGAAGTCGATTCCTTTCGAGCTTGGTAGTATCGTATTTCCTCGAACTCTTGCACCCTGGTGATTTTGTTGTAAGTCAACCCTGCTTTTGGTGATGAACCCAAAATCGTCTATGAAAGTTGTTACGAGATTGGAGACACTTCCATCTTTGCATGGTTTTCAATTCCCAGCGTTGGACACCATTGTTGGTTGCGTAGTCCGATTCACCAACTGTTTCCTAATAGCAAGGCAGACTACCTAGTTCGCACCATTCGACACATCCTAAATTTCCTGCAGTTATGAATTATCATCATGGCATAAACTAGGACTTCGCATGTAATTGCAACTCCTTGTTAAGCTTAACCATAATCTAAATAAATGTTCCATTCATCATGAAACTCAAGTTGCCATTACCACCCTATCCCCCCTGTTTATTTAACCGTTAAGTTTTTTGAATTAATCATATGTTTATGAGGTTCGAAAATGATTTTATCTCTATTGGACCTTTCACTGACCCTTTTCACCTGCTTCATAAATTCCCAACATCTTTGTTACTCACTAAATACTAGAATAAAATCAATGTTTTGTTACACACCATGAATTTTGGTGTCTATCTCTACCCCCAACCTTTTAGAGATTTCTCATTCCTAATTGCGTTGTTGAGGTTTTAAAACTATGGTTTACTAGTTTTTTGTTGAAAAAAATAATTAATTCAACCAATATCGTATTTCAGAAAAGAAACCAACCCCCCCCAAACCACGTGCACATTCATCAACCCCTATTCTAACACGAAGTTGTTAAAAACCCCTAATAACCTCACCACATTTGAATATCCCTAACGCAACTCTTAAAAATTGAGACTACCAACCATGGCTATGTCAATATGACTCACATAAGCTTAACAATAACTTCTAAATTGAAACATTAAGGTTTTCTACATTTTATTTAGTTTAATTTGCATTTTTCTTTCTTGCAAAATAAACATATGTGAAAAATAAAATTAATGAGTTTCTTATTCAGATGGATGAAAATAATATAACCATGTCATCATATTGTGGTGAGGATGCACACAATGTTTGGTTCTTTCCAATTTGTATTAAAATTTGACAAAATCCAATGAACAACCTACCTAGTGGATATAAGTGTGATGGTGAGAATTATTATTTTATTGATAACCTATCAATATTATAGTTATAATGGGGAAAAAATAATGAATTGTACAAGAAAATTTAACATATTTTTAACATACAAATTTATGAAAAAACATTGATTACAACCAATACAAAAATTATGTGCTATCACAAATCCAAATTGAATAGTTGTCAGGATGGGTCACACCACAATGGACCATGCAAGATGTAAGGACATATTTCCATTAGGTTGTTGTGATCACATATTTTGCTTCTCAACATTAGCTTTTCATTACATTTGCCTCACATCTCTATTACTCACACATTAACCAAATGTAGGAGCTTTGAGAATTTTGAGTCAAATTGTGAATCACATTGAAATGACATCCATTATTTTTTCCATGGGAAGATGTATTATTACAAAATTCTCTAAAAAGTTCCTTACATTTGAAATGTTTCAAAATTTCCTTACATAAATCAGTTACAGATTTTCAACCTAGTTGTAGCTCTCCAATGGAAATCGCTTTTTCATAAAGCAAGAAACAAGGCTTCATTTCAATGGCTTTTCATTAAGCTGCTGGGATCAAAGCATACTTTCTATAATTCTATTGAAAGCAAACCCATGGAAAGAAACCCTAAGGTATTCCAAAAGCAAAGGAAAACTTCTTAGTACTTGGACCTGCATGTATGCATGAGAGTCATTCCTAGAAAAGAGGGGGGATGATTTCCTACTCTTCGAGTAGATTGGATCTTACACCTACTCGTAAGTGTAAAATCCTGTCCACACTTCAGTAGTATGCGTAAGAACCATCCCTTTCATATGCATCATGATACCTATGTATGCTTAGATTCATGATAAACTTTGCCTTATGCATTATGACATGTAAAGCTCATGGGTGAGGAACATTCCGAAAATCGAAGTCCAGTTACCTTGTGCTTTACAAGGTATAAAGCCCATGGGTGATAGAAATTCTCAAAATGTGGGGCTCGACTCTGCTTCATCCTAAGCCTCTTGGATGAATGGCAGCAGTTTTCAGTTGGGTTCCAGTTCCCTAGCTAACCATGGTGGTTAGCTTAGTTGCTTTATTTTTCTACTTGCCAAGTAACAACCCACAAGCAGGTTGTTAGTAGGTAGGCAGAAAAAATAACAGCATGTACCCTAGTAGCTAACTAAATTCCTTACCCATTTACCTATATATGAGACCTATTTTTGACAGAATTGGTTACCAAAGTGAAACCAAATATTAACTCAGTTAGTTGAGGTTCATCCACAAGTGAGTAATAATGGGCATGCAGTGGAAGGTGCATCAATTACCAATCACCAATGTGATGAAGAAATACAGCAGCCCTGGAACCTTTTCAAAAGAAAGTAATTTATAAGGTAACGCCTGAGGCCATGGGCTTTACTGGAATAAAGAGGTCTGTGTAGGCACAGACCCATATGGGCTATATCTCTAGTAAAGCCCGTGGCCAAGGGCTTTACCGTTGTGTAAAGACCTTAGGATTAAAAAAACTAATTTTTATCTCTTGATCACTACTGGGTGTCACAAGAAAAAAACTAAAAAGGATGTTGAGCATTTCAAAAAATGTAATGCTCACCCCTTGTGGATGAAAAGTTACAATGAAAAATGTGCCCTTCAACTATATAATAAATTCCTTTTAATGTCTTTACAGAACTCAGATTTGCAAGAAGTAGAGCTTGGTCTTTGCGGAAACTAGAAGCTGCAATCTAAAGGTACATATTTAGGTTCTGGTTCCAGACTCCCACATTCCATGGAACCTGGCCAAGAAATGGACCCGATACCAACCCACATTGGTTAACTAACCACTATGACCATCCCCTACCAGCTGATGATGTTTTTCTTCGCTTCATGTTTCATGCTGGGTAAGGGCACTCTGGCACTAAGGAGCTTTACACCGCACACATGCAATAAAAAAAGAATGCAATAACAACAAATATATTGAAATATTGGCATGAAAGTGAATACTTCGAAGTGAGAAACAAAATGTTAAATGTGTATACGAAATGCATCTTTGACACATTCAAATCAAAACATATGCAGATTGTGATACATAAACAACCCAAACCAAAAATGCACACTAACTCCAAAAGGTGAGAGAGAAACCAATAAATATCTTGAGAAAAGCTTGAGACCCAAATTTCAAGACATGAATTGACGTGTAAAAATGCACATGTCAGACAACTAAAATCCTAAGAATCTCTGGAAGGAAACAGATCTCAAGGAGAGAGCTTTGTGTAGGCTTCAAGTGGCTAGTTACTTGCTGGTGACCACGTTGGACTAAGTAACCAGTGAGGGGTGCTTACTGGACATAACAATCATACTTTGCTCCCCCCATAACCTCCTCAGCATGTCAATGACTCACAGAATGTATCTGGATATGGAGCACATTTTGTCCACACAGAGAATTGATATGTTCATTATATTTGTTCCATCTGACTGTGCTCACAATCATCTCAATGCTCATAGCTCGACAAGTCAAGCATTGAGCAAATGTAAAGTTGGGTGAGCTATGAGTCAACTTTTGAATTGTGAGAAAATGACATTGGTCATTCATTTCTATGAGATATATGTTCTTGAGAGTTCCTTGCAACATTCATTATACATTAGATGTTCCAAACATGAATTGTTTTATAGATTTTTAGACCAATTGCAACTCTCCAATGGAAAGTGCTTGTCCATGCACCCAGAAACATGGTTCGATTTTAGCCAACTTTCCATTAGGTTGCTAATGACAACCTAAATTTGTGTGTCAAAACAACCTAATGGAACCTAGGTAAGCATAATATCCCTCTCCTTTTTTAAAGTTCCTAATTTATGTATATTTAGAGTCATGATAACTTTTGTCTTGTGCTTTGCAATGGCTAAAACCCATGGGTGAATGAACATTATCAAGGGACAACCTTGTTTTTGGAATTGGAAAACTACTCAATAAAAAATAAGGTTATATATATTACTTGATATGTAAAATTTTCAATTTAATTGGTTATACAATAGGATCATGTTTATTTTCAAAATCAATATATTTATTAATGTAAGATACATGCATTAATCCCAAATATTATATTAAAAAAAAAATGTC
>Ga0209208_10005414_pt1 | contig 17792 bp, 15 predicted proteins | sample S1TSphfallax_3_FD_187694 | JGI IMG/M metagenome (GOLD analysis project Ga0209208, IMG submission 187694) | Host-associated microbial communities from peat moss isolated from Minnesota, USA - S1T2_Fd - Sphagnum fallax MG (SPAdes) (version 2) | ecosystem: Host-associated > Plants > Peat moss >... | reverse complement strand
GGTCTTTTCAAAGTTTTCTTGGCCAAAGTTTTCAAGAGTAGTAATTGAAGAGATTTTTGATTTTTCAAACACTTTTCTTTGAATCACTTGACTCATCATTTACATGAAGATTTCTAGATGATGTTTGAGAACTACCATCTACAATGTTTGAAGATCTTAATCTCTTTCCATGGAGTGCTACTGGACCCACTAATTGAAGACTCTTGTGGTCCACTAATTAATTGTGATTCTTGTTCCACATTTGATGGAACATCACCATTTCTAGCCTCTCCATCTTTTGCTATCTTTAGTGGTGGGTACCAGCTAACCATCTCATCAAACACAACATTTCTACTCACTTGCAACTTCTGAGTGGAAGGGTTGAAACATCTATATCCTTTTTGTTTTAAGGAATATCCAATGAAGACACATTTCTCAGCTTTTGGATCTAGTTTTGATCTCTTTTCATCAGGAACATGCAAGTATGCAATGCAATCAAACATTCTAAGGTATGAGACATCTGGTTTCTTACCTATGAATTTTTCTTTAGGTGTCATGCCATGAACTGTTGCTGTTAGTGTTCGATTCATGATATAAATTGTAGTTGCTACCGCTTCAGCCCAAAAGTAATTTGGCAAATTCTTTTCATTCAACATGGCACGTGTTATTTCTATAATGTGCCTATTTTTCCTTTCAACAATTCCATTATGTTGTGGGGAATAACTACATCAGTACTTCCTTTGAATTCTTTGCTCCTTCAAGTACTCATTGAATTCATTTGAAAAATACTCTCCCTGACGCACTCCTAAGTTCCTTGTTAGACCCACTTGAGGGTCTAAGTATGTTGAATTGTGGAAAGTTGGAACTTGGAGCCGTTCCCGACTTCCAACATTAAAAGGGGGGTAAGAGGGGCATGCTAGAAGTCCCGCGATTAGACTAAGAAGAGGGAAAATTATGTTGTTACATGGTCCTGCATCCAAAACCAACCACAAGTTGGTTAAAACTCATTTTGCACCCTTTTGGTTTTGGGACTAGCCACGGGCGACCTCGGACTCACTTGACTCACCACGGCCCGGACTCGGAGGAAGCCACCACCTTCCCCCATATAGTATTCTCTACGTTACTCCGCGGGAGCCACATCCCAATGGCACTTTTTCCCGAGACTCCCAAGGAGGAGTCCCGAAACTATCCCGGGTTGGACTCCCGGGACTTTGGGAATTCATATCTCCCGGCTCTAACCTCCGATTGGAGTGAGGTCTGAACCAAAGTTGTAGCTCGAGAGCTTTCCAATGCCATGTCGCACTCCTTCTGCAGACATCGGGAAGAGGTCGATTCCCGACTTTTAATGGTCGGGAGTCAAATTGCCAGTTTGACTCTTGGCCTTTCTTTTGCCCATAACTTGGGTTGCAGATGTCCAAATAGCTCATGCAAGGCCATTTTGGACATCTACACTTCAAGACCTTTTCAATGGTATAAAGAACACCCCAATGCGAGGTGTTTTGACCCCTACAATCGAGCTCTGAGTTTTTGGGAGTCCCGGAGGACTCCAAGTTCCCACTTTTGGGAGTGTGAGTTTCATCCTCACACTTAGCCCAAAGTGGGGTTGCGACAATCCCCCTCCATCGGACCTTAAACACTTGATGCTCACACCTTTTTCCTTCTCCACCATTGTTTTGAAATTCAAAAAATGTTGAAACACTTCACCTTTGTGTTTCATGAAATAGACCCACACCTTCCTTGTGTGGTCATCAATGAAACTCTTGCAATACTTGCATTTGTCTTCGTGGTCCACATATCTGAGTGGATCATTTCCAAAGGTTTGGAACTTACATGAGTTGTTTGAACCGGGAATGGATGTCTAGCTTACTTCCCCAATTGGCATGCTTCACAAACTTCTGACATCACCTCTTCTGTTCCAAATTTAGGAAGACCTTTAACAAGATTTTGTTTCTCCATCAACTTAAGACGTTGGAGATTAACATGGCCAATTCACTTGTGCCAAATTCCAATGTCTTTAACTCCTTTTCCATGTGTGAATAACATGGAATTCACCTTAGACATGTTCACATCCAAGGTGAACATTCGTCCATTCTTTTCCCCTTTGGTAATCAATTTGCCTTGGTTCTTCATGTCTTCCACAAAACATCCATTTGGGTTGAATGTCACCTGTAAACCTTGTTCCACCATTTGGCCTACGGAGACCAAATTTTTTGTTATGGTTGGAACATGAAGTACCTTTTTCAAGTACTTTGTTTGCCCATCTTGCATGGACAATGGCACCTTGCCAATTTGTGTGATGGGATGTGTAGTGTCATCACCAGTTTCCACAAACCCTAGTGTCTTCAAATCCTTTGTGTTTATAAACCATTCTCCATGTTTAGTCATGTGATTTGAAGCTCTAGAATCCACATACCAGACATTGTTATCTGATACACCTCCTATCATTAAATTTGCCATATCCTGCATCACAAACAGTTGCTCATCACCTTGATTACTAGTTGATGCATAATTTCTTTGTTACAATTTTCCATTTCGTGCATCATGCTCCCTTTGATAACAGTTCTTTGCCATGTGCTTAGGTTTCCCATAGTGGTAGCAATTTGAATCGTTATTTGGTTGTTGACCTCGATGACTTCCACCACAACCTCCACGACTTCCTCTTCCTTTAAAGTTTCCTTGTCCACCTCCATGAGACTGACCTTCAGGTTGATGATGTCCACCATACAAGCTTTCGTGTCGACCTCGAAATGAGGTTTTAGCACCTCTACCTCAATTAGAATTTGAGTAGAAAAAACTTTCTTATGATCCTCCATTGGATGAGGTACCAATAATTTTCATCTCTTCACTTATAAGTAGGGTTATTAAGTTTTGGAAATCGGGAAATGTTTCTCGAAGTTCAATTGAAGTATGAAATTAACAATAGTCTTTTCCAAGACCATTCAAGGTCACGGCCATTAGATCTTCATCATCTATAGGGGTTCCTATAGATGCAAGAGCATCTATAAGGTTTTTCACCTTTGTAGAATATTCATTGATGTTCATCTTGTTTTTTTTGTAGATTATGCAACTTTTGCTTGAACTGCATTTTGCGAACTTGTGTATTGGTGTTATACATCTTCACCAATGTATCCCAAGCTTGCTTCGGTGATTTTGTATCTTGAATATGCACAATCATGGAATCATACACACTCATAGAAAGCAAATACAAAACTTTTCTTGTTTTTTCATGCCAAGTTTTATTGGCTTGAATTTGTTGTTGTGTGGGGGTTTTTTGGGAAAAGAGGTTTTGTTTCATCACCAGTTACAAATTCCCAATAACCTTTCCCCATCAAAAAATTCATAATCTTAAATTTCCACACTAGGAAATTGTTTTTGTCTAATTTCTCAATTACAATTTGAGAAAGACCATCCACCATCTTTCAAGGCAACATTTAATGTCCTTTTGGGGTTTCTAGGATTAGGGTTAGGGTTGAACAAGATGGACCTTATATATGTATGTATGTTTCAAGTATTATACGAAATTCTATACTATACATAGGTTTTACATATATGTGCATATCTTGTATAATATTTTGTATGGTATTAAGTATGTGATTACATACCAAACTTTCGTATGAAGGTCTTGATAATGTATTTGTGCTTCCCAATCTTCAAACTCCTTCTTTCAAGTTGTGCTAAGTTATATTTGCTCCACTTCAAAAATTTGTTTTGATGTCTTTTCAATGTAAACTTCTATCATAACAACTTTGCGAAGCTACACCGCTCACATATGACCTTGAATCCTTTTGAAATTTTGTTGAAACATGAAAAACTATGTCTACTACCATCTTTCAAAAATATAGTTCATTTGATTTCATAAATTGAGAGATCTTGTTACTTCCTTGAAGTCACCTCAAACTGGGACCTGAACACAAAATGACTTATAACTTGCTCTCAATAACTTCAAACTCCTTGAGATTTTGGGAGACACATAAGATATATGTCTTTTATATCTGTTCAAAATTTCAGCTCTATTGATGATGATCACAAAGAGTTATCACTTTCAAAAGAAACTGACTTCAAAACTGAGGTTGAAACTTTAGATACTTGAATCTCTCTCAATACGTCCCTAAATGACTTGAAATTTTTCTTACATATATAGTCCTTTATGATTTATAAGATCCCAAAGCTGCAAATCCAAAAAAGCTCAAATAAAGGAGATATGACCAAAAAACCAAATCTGACATAGAATCTTCAAAAGCTCATAACTCTCACAAAACAAATCTTTTTCTTTTGGAATTTCGAGAATGGAAGCATCTTATAGTCTTCTACAATCTCTCTAAGTTTCATTCCAAGATATTCCACAATAGATCTAAATCTGGATTTAAAGATCTGACTTCCACAACCCTTGATATGTGAATCTATTCTCACCTCTTTTCTTTTCTTTTCTTTCTCTTCACTTCTTTCCTTTCCCCGTTTCTCTTTTGCACTTGAAAAATTCCTATGATATTACTAAAAACCCTCAAGCTTTAGTTTTAGAAACTTTCTAGCTCCATATCTCTTTCAACTTTTTCATCAACCAACTTAAGCTCTGATACCATGTTAACAAATAGGAGATCTACTCAAGTGTAAACATAAATCTTTATTGAAAGAAAACTAAAACATGATGCTCACAACACAGAACATAACATCAAGAACTCCTCAAGGTTCTTCTCACATGAAATACACAAACTTGTGTAATGAAAAAAAAAGAAACAAACCATCAATGCCAAGGTATCTAACTACAAGAGCAAACTGCAAATAACCAAATTAATATAAGTAAAGAAAGTAATTCAACCTTGTGAAAGTAATCTAGTTACTTTCCTACTCTAGTAGCTAATGAAACCTAACTAGTTGAGCTTGAATTTTCAACATGATGTAATTTCCATGTATGATTTCAACCACATGCAAATGTATGTAATCCAACTTGCTTGCTGCCATGGGGTGTTGAATACATGGTTAACATATATTTTATAATTGAAAGTAACTCAAAAGGCATGTATGCTTGTGAAAAAAATTCTAATGCTTTGAAATGGATGGGATTTGCCAATGTTTTTATTAAATGTAACTTGTTTGATAAGTATGTAAAATGTGGCAGCGAGAAAATATGCCATGAAATGGTTACTTTTGTTTGTGATTAAAAAAGTTATATTAAAATGAACAAATACAACATTGTTTCCATTTTTTAAAGTTTGATATTGATCATGTTTCAATTTTGATGTGATTTTTAAATTTGATTTTTTCACAAAGTACAATCAGGTGAGAGGTTGGAAGTTGTGGCTTGTAGTGAATTAGGACAATCCTTCTTCTTATAAGGTCCATTACACCTTCAACACTTGTATTTCCCCCCTTGTTCCACTAAATAGGATGTGGAACCACCATTAGAATACGATTTGGCCCCTTTGGTCTTGGGTGGTCTAACCTTGATTGGTTGACCTCATGATTGTTAACTAGATGGTGTTAGAAAATTCCTTAGGTTTTCCTTGTTGAACCCCAAGGTGACCAATCATTCCTTAATGATGTTCATTTCAATTATTTTTTATAATTGGACCACATTTGTCAAAGTGGGTTGGGTAAGCTATAGTAACATGGCATTTTGCACCCAATGCCTAAGATCCTTGTCAAGGATCCCATATTAAAACTGGACTGCTTAGGCTTTTATAACACCATATGTAACCATGATTAACCTACACATCCATGCATAGGCTTTTCATAAACTCTCATGGGGTTTATGTAAGAAATATTATAATCTTCGCAACTTTTTAGTCCTAACCCTTTGGTAATTCCATTGCAAGTCACGAAAAAATTTCACAATTGGGTTCAATGCGGGCAATAGACTTCATGTACTAGTGGATGCCTTGCACCACCACCCCTGGTAGTTCCACCACTTCTCATGGTTCCACTATCACTAGGATTTCCACTTTCACTACCACTTGCCAAACTGCTATTAGGAGTTGCTATTGCACCACTTGGCGCCAAGGTAAATGTAAGTTATGGTGGCTCACTGTTAAACATTGCAAAACTCCCTCCAAGTCCTTAAGAAATTCATAAAAAATGTTCAAATGGGCATGATAGTTACTTTTAAAAATGTCATTATTGTAATCTGTGACTAATAAATGTTCAATCACAAAAAAATCCTCATAAATCTACATCAACACTTACATTAACAAAAGCTGATGTCATTTTTCAATTTGGAAGTCCTAAAAAGACAACCTACAAAGCCCATATCAATAATGCCCCAAGTAAAACTTTCAAAAAATATGCTTTTGGGACCACAAATTTGAAATACAAAACAAAATTGCAACTCATAAGGACTTACAAAAATATGGTCCAATTTTAACCATTCAAAAGTCCTTAATTATTAAATGGTTAAGGTTTTCAAAAAAAAGATTCTTCATTTGAGTTCATCATCTCATGATACATCATATATTGAATCCCAATAACAAATTTGGAATGTGAATCACTATAAAATTTTCCATTTTTTGATGGAAAACAACCATTCCATATTTCTAAATTTCAAAACCCATTACTATTAGCAAATGTTTTTTTATTAATAAATAATCACAAAGTTCTTTTCAATGAAATTGTTATTTTAGATCCAAGTTCCAATTAGTAAATCTAAGGATATATCAATCACCATATGCATTTGAATGAAAGGTACCCATGGATAATTATACATTTTGTCGTAAAAGTGAACTGTTCAACCATGCATTCACTCGCCACAAATCCCTTAGTGATAACTAAAACATAATGGGGAGACTATTATAGCCACCATTTCTCAATTTAAATCTCATGGGCACATTTAAATTCATCATAGTCATCCATAGGTAGCTTCTACAAATGTTGAACAAACCCTTCCACACCATGAAAGGTGTGAATAACTAGGGATTATGCATTTGTTACATATCACATCAATTATAAAACTTGAATGAAACCATCTAATTCAATGGTGCTAACTGCCTTTGAATATTGATGGGGCCTTTCGGTGAGTCCATACATGTCATCCATGTCCCACAAAAAATGGTGCGGTAATAAAACTTGGTGGTGAATTTGGGTTTGAATATGAAAAATATTCCCCAAATGATGATGAAGGTGTTATGGGTGATCTAAATTGCACCCCATGCCCTCGCCTTGGGTGAATGGTAAAAGTATATAGAAAAAGTTGCTGAAAATATCAAGTTAAAAAAAAGGCAAAATTTTCATGAAAATGCAAGAAAGTAGATTCAAATTTTACTTAAATTTCAATTTGAAACTATTGAGCCTTCAATTGGGTTTATTGTAAATCAATTACAAAATTTCAAAAACTTTGGAATAATAAAAGTAAGGAATAAGTAGGTTTGAAATTGACTAGTCAATATGGTGTTCAAACCTACTTTTTCATTAGAAACTTTAATGAAATATACATGTATGAAATAACATAAATATCATTTTATATTCTAAGGCATTACCAAAAAACAAATCTATTTTTTCTTTGGTGGAATATATTCGACACATATTTGAATCAAATGTTACATTATAGAAAGCAGGTTTTAAAAGCTATTTGCATTTAGAAAAATCTACTTGAAACCTACTTTTAAAATGAAAAATTAAAAAGTTAATGCATAATAATGAAAAAAATATTTTGCTATTTATCATTCAACTAAAAAGATTGAATGCATAACAATTTTGTGATGGGTTTTGGTCCTGTTTTTTGTTCATTTGACAAGTAGATTAACAAGTATTTTTAGTTGTACACTTTGTTGTGTTTTCACCCCCTTGTGAAACCATTAATAACAATGTCCATGTCCCTTGAATCTTGTGTCACCTATGTGATGAACCTTAAACCATAACTTAAGTATCAACCCTTAAAATCAGATCACACAAGGATGTTACATATGTGATGGCTCAAACTAAATTTACAGGGATGTTGAACATGTTGTAGTTTAACCAAACCCCCAAAACATAAACTTTGTAACATGAACCGAAGGATGTTGCACCTACATGGCTAGAGCATTTGGACCCACAAAAACATTTAAAAGGCCAACAAAACTAGGGTACATTATGAACACAACAAGGTGGTTTATTAGTTTCAGTCTCACGATGACAAGAAACAATGGGACATCCTAGTGATCAATTATAAACCTATCCTTAACTACGCCTCCTAATACAACCTAAACCTTGACTAAAACTTAACCATATCAACCATAACCCCTAGGCTCATTATAGCAATAATGGCACATGTGGGAGGGCATATAACCTTTCATTTGGAATTTCACACTAAATGGTAAACATAGATTATCAAAAGGCCAACTTAAAAGTATGTGTTTACCCCTAGGTCGTAACCAAATGGCACACACCTTAATAATCCCCCAAACCCCTAAAAACATTTGATAATTTGATCAACATGTTAATAACAACATGCACAACCCAACAAAATCGAATGGAAATGCACAAATCATGTAACACAAAATCTTTGTTTTTGTGATTCCTACGCAATAATACATTCAATGTATTGCTCACATCACATCTTGATAGTAATTAATGCATTTTTATTAAATTAACAATTCTTTTACCTTACTTATAAACTTGGAAATGTGACAACCTATTATCCATCATTTTGAAATTATTGTTCCTTTTATGTTCAAAGGGGTTGAAAAAACCTTAATGTATCAACACATCATAATGTATCAATAAAGTTTTAATGTATTAATGACATATGGTTAATAATAATTAGATATAATCAAAAAATGATGGTAAATGTATACTAAGTGTCAAATTTTCATATTTAAGGTTTATTTTTGAAATGTGAAAATATGTTTATGATACGCTCAATGCATTGCTCACATCACGTGTTGATAGTAGATTAATGGTTTTTTACTAAATTAATAGTTGTGTTATCTTACCTATAAACTTGGAAATGTGGCAACCTCTTGTCCATTTATTTTGAAAAACTTTCCCCTTTATTTTGTTGGGATGGGTTGAAAAAGTTTTAGTGTATCAACAAGTCATTAAAGTTTTAGTGTATCAGTGACATATGGTTAATAATAGTTAATTTTAATTGAAAAATGATGTTAAATGTATACTAGATGTCAAATTTTCAAATGTAAGGTTTATTTTTAAAGTGTGAAAATATGTTAATGATACATTCAATGTATTGTTCACATCACATATCACATGTTGATACATTACAACAAAAGGTGTCTCTATACACCAAGTGATTTCAATAGATTATGAATGAATTCATTGGTTGTAAAGAACAGGGACCGGTGTAAAAGTAGTGAATTCACTAGTTTAATGAACGGGGACTAGTGAACTACACCCACATTTTGTAGTAGTGATAGTAGATTAATGGTTTTTTTACTAAATTGATAGTTGTTTTACCTTATAAACTTGGAAATGTGGCCACTTCTTGTCCATCTATTTTGAAAAATTTCTTATATTATTTCTATGTTTAGATGGGTTGAAAAATCTTTCATGTATCAAAAACATATGGTAAATTACAATTAATTATGATAAAAAAAGGTGGTGCTAAATGTATGTCAAATGTCTAATTTTCATATGTAGTCGATCATTTATTCGTCGTCAAGTGTGAAATATTGGTAATAGATTCATGTATTGTTCACACCATGTGTCAACAGTAAATTGGTGTTTGGTACCAAATCAACAATTATTTTACCTTACCGAAAAGGTGAAAATATGATAATAGCTTATCCATGTATTTTCAAAACTTAATGTATTGATTTTTTTGATAATTTAACAATTTTAGTATAATAAACAAACATTTAGATCTATATCTATAAAGTTTTTTTATCCATGTAGTCATGTTGAACCTTACCCCAACTTTCTTTACACAAAACATATATACCATAAGATTTATGTTGATGATATAACATGATGCATGATAATACAATATATGATGACATAATGCATGATGGAATATGATGCATTGGTAAGTTGCCATTTCCATACACAACAAATATATATATATCAATATTCTCTAGAATATTTATTGTTAATTTTAAAATGATTTTACTAACAATTACCCTATTTTCACTCACATGCACACATTTTCGCTTTGGGGCAGGATGCCCTTGACTTCAAAAAGGTACTAATGTAAGCACCTGATAGGCATCTGCCATCAGAACCTGGCGATCATTTTATGCTCGGGAAGCCTTCTAGACTTCCTTACGAGCTTACTCTATTATGGCCCTTTTCCCTTCCCTTGATTAACTCATTTGAATTTTGTTTTAACGACTGGGATTTGAATTCGGGGCCTCAAGCCACCCATTAAAATTAAGTCAATGGGCATTCCACCCATCCAAGTGGGGGCTCGTGTGGATGATGCCTTAGTGAGTTAGACACCCAAAATCCCAATATATTGCTGAATTGTGGATGCTAACTACAACCCCTTATGCGTTCTTCTAGAAGAGATATCAGTCCATAATCTTGAAACCAATAAGTATGTTCCCAAGTCCCCCAAAGTTTAATTATGACGGTTCTCAAAAACTTTCTAAAGTTACAAAAAAGTTTACACTTATTAGACAGCCCTCCTATTTCAAGCTCCTTCACTTTCACACAAACAGGCTTAGCCTCGTGCCGTCTCCAACTCTTCAAAAACTATGTACCACTGAAGAGAAAAGATTGTATTCATGAGACCAACAAAGAATTGTGCTTCTTCAAAAAAATCTAGAACATGGAACACAGCGTGTTATGACTGGTAGGAGCCTGTCACAAATCCGATCACATCATCACGAGCTAATTCATTCACCGACAAAAGTTCATCCACAACGCAGTTCCATTTCTGCCCCTGGCAATACATGAACAGACTACTTGCACAGTCCTTAAACTACTATAAGGATATCAATGCCTCGACATATAGTATAGAAGTCGAGGATTTTCAGACAATTGCCCATACTCCCCAGCCTCAATGTACTAAGCAAACTGCAGTGGCGACCAGCTGGGATCTCCTACAACACGAGACCAATATAACTAACATCCCTACTCATCAATTAGTGCCATCATCTGCACTGGATATCGACGCTGCTTGATCTAAGGGTGATTGGAGGCGGAGGTGAGGTAGTAGAGCTCGTCGGAGGTGCCGTCGGGGCTGTAGACGCCCTCCACCTCGTTCAGCACGTTGCACTGCGCCAGCACCTCGTTGAGGTCGTTCCCCACGTCGGCGCAGTTCGGGCAGACGTTAGTGCCGCAGACGCTGGCCGCCGCGTTCCCGGAAGTGAGCACCACGGTGCAGAAGCCCGCGCCGTTAGTGTTGCAGCACTGGCCCGGCGTCACCCGCAGTTGTTGCACCACCGCCGTCGCGTCGCTGAAGGGCGCCCCACCCCCCGCCACCGTCAGGCAGGTCGGCCCCTGCGCCTCCGCCACCTGCATCATGGCCACACTCATCACCACCAGCGCCGTCGCCATCGCCAAGGCCACTCTGCCTATCTTCATCGTGATAGAATATCGCTACCACTTCACCCCAGCAACAATCAGTTATGTCCGAATCTCAATTGTCCGACGCTGCAATGAAGAGAGCAGATCAGAACTCACAACTTGATCAGGACAACTGACGATTGTTTTGAACTGATAATTATGAGAAATACTAGTTCTTGTGTGCATACGAAGGTGAGGGATTGAGATGAAACTGGGATGGCATGGCCATGGTTTATATAGGAGTGTGGGATCCATGATCTGAGCGTCGTAGCAGTGTCTGAGTTAGACTCCAGTGACCTAGTAGTCGTGATCGTTCATTTGACCACCGGCAAATTGGCTTTTTGGAAATTGATGGAAGTTAGTTGGGATGGCTACGTTGAAATTGGTGGAGTCCAACCGTCTGACATCGGATGCACGTGGACTCTGTATCTATCACTATGTCAATGAAATGGGAAGATATTAGTTGCGTGGAGGAAGAGGTTCCATTCTCTTCTCGACACTTGACACTTCTCGACAATTGTTGAGTTGCACTTTTTACTGACATCGCTCTTCTTTTCAACACAGCATTAAGGTTGTGCAGAAACGGAGTACGCACTACGGAAATGCGACCCCCTCCCTCTCAACAAGTACTCGAACTGGGGGACTCGTTCTTGACCTTCGGGTGGAGTAGGAGACTTTTGGAAAGTCGTTTTTCGTAAAGTCTAGATATATTGACGTAGGTTTTAACAAAAATGACGTAGACACATTGAAAATTTGCGGCCCTTCCGACCATTAAAAGAGAAACTCAAAATCTTCAAAGGGGGGCGCCTTTTCAAAGCGACTGCAATTGATATCGAAAAGGAGGGCCACCCCGAAAAAACTCAAATCCTTTGGGGTGGGCTCTGTGGGAGCGTTATGTCAAAGTGGCTACTGATACGAATTCGACACATGGCAATCAAGCCAGAACCTTGGGTTCTGTGTAATGTCAGCTACTCCATGTGGGCGCATATGTTGTGCCCGCAATCCAAACTCCCAAAAAAATTACTAATCTCATCCAGGTAAATGCAGATTCATCCTTTTTTTGGGCAGAATGTACAAACTTTCATCCTTATACTTATCATGAAAGCTATGCTCACACAGGGTAAAAGCATATTATGATGGACATCCTGGGATGTCCCACCGCTCTTTTCTGGGTTTAATAAGTATTAATGGTCCTATCCATTCAAAGGTACTAATCTCTCGATTGACAGTGCAACATAGGTGTTATGCTCTACATGAAAATTTCAAAATCTCTGCAGTTTTTTAACTAATATAATATAATTTGTGTCCCAACTGCCAAGGTATCACCGTATTGGGATATGTACTACAGTGTATGTCAAATTCTGGGGAAGATGGCTAGTGCAGGTTGTATAATTATCTTCTTACCCATAATCTTGCATGCTGGCCCGGATTTTCAATTCTTCTTTACTCTGTATTGTAGGGCATTCCTTTCAATGTTCAAATCAATGTGTTTGATCATCAGTCAGATTAATCCATCTTCGACAACACCAGTGAAAATTTGATTGTCAAATTAGCAGAATCTGAAAGGTCTGCCATAGAATGACGTCATCATTGGCTTTTTGGTTTTATGTGGCGAATTTGTGCAAAATTTCCACCCTAAAAATTAAGAAGGAGACCTCTATAACAACTTCCCTGTCATTTGAGAAAAGAAATTTCAAAATTTCGAGAAAGACAAAAAATTTGGAGAACTTTTTTTCCTACCTTTCCACACATTTAAAACTTTTGGGGAGGTTTTCACCAGTTTTCTAAAATTTCATAGTCTTTTACAAACTTGTGACCATTCGATGCTAAGTCTGGTTGGGCAATCTCTAATGATGCTACATCAGAAAGCTGGAAGAGAAAAGTAGGAAACAAAAGAAAAAATTGATGGATGCATTTGTAGACTTTGTCAAGAAAATTGGCATTCCTACAATGGATTAATGTGGGATGTTGGTCATGGAGAAAAGTTTCATAAAATCTAATACCAGTAAAGACCAAACTAGCTTTTTTTTATCACTTCTACACAATTGAATGCATGTTTATTCAATTTGAGTCTTGAGACTGTTATTTTAAAATAAGCATTTTAAGAAAATTCATTTCAAATGAATGAGCAACCACTAAGCAAAGTGCCAACAACAATTTAGTGGAGGTAGGTCTCAAAGGTCAAAATGCAAGGTTATTGATTAGAGGGCCAAAGTGAACCAGCACCGGTGAGGGCACCATCCACTGGATGCCTGTTCTTACATGAACCTCAACTGAGTTAATATTTGGTTTCACCTTAGGAACCAATTTTGTAAGAAATAGGTCTCATATATAGGTAAATAGGTAACCATAAGGCAAGTACTGTTTTTATTACCTACTTACTAACAACCTGCCTGCTTGTGGGTTGTTAGTAAATAGGTAGTTTAAAGAAGCATCTGAGCTAAATACCATGGTTAAATAGGTAACTGGAACCCAAGAGAAAACTGTTTCCTGAGCACTTACCATCCATCCTTCATGGTGCACTGTGGGTGCTGATTCACTGTGGCCTAGAGAGAACAACAAATGGCATACATTTTGGTTGTACATGACAGACATCATTGGATATTTCCTGGTTTTCTACAGACGGATTGCTCGCCAAACAAACGATCAACTCAAGGTTTCCCGGTTGCGAAGGAGCTGATTCACCCAAGGCCGATAAAAGATGGGGCCATTAAGTCTAGGCAAAAATAGGTGACAAATCTTGTTGGGGGAAAAAAAGTTGCTCTGCAAATTAGGCGCCCAAGAAGTACAGGTGTTTTGTGGTAGCCTTATACCCCTTGCTTAAAGGGTGGGTATTAGGCGCTAGGCTTAGCTCCACTCCAGGTCCCAAAAGGGACCAATTAGTTGGCACACAGTTAAAATATGGCTGCCAAAATATTCAGTTTGGTCCCCCATAATCTGAGTTTTTTCCTTCTTGCTACAATTTCACTAGTTCCAAAACCAGAGATTAAAAATGGAAAGAAACCAAAAGGAGGCATGTCTTCATTGACTGACGACGATCCCACTTTCAATGTTTAGGGGGTGGCATTTTCCTGAGGGAGTTACTGACTCTAGAGAAAATGCCTCCCCATGCGTGAAGATCTTTGACCATTGTTTGAAAATTATCTTTTATTTACCTTTTCATACAACGGTATGAAAAAACTGTCTGCTGACTTTAGATCTTATGGGGTTCTTCCAGGATCCATGAAATTATGCCATATAACTCCATTGAAAGTGATATAGCCTTTCGGCTCAAAAATAATTACTAATGAGGCAAATAGTCTATGTAGGGTAGACAGGCCGGTGTCCATACACTTAGTGTGTCGGAGGTCTTGTGTGTTTGGATTAGTGGGCCATTGCTTTTGAAGTCTCAAGAGATGTTGTAGAACTTCTAATTGCAAATCCATGGCCATTTAGATCGCAACAAAAGGTTGACAAATGAGAAAGATATGGCCATTCAAAGCTGGAGGGGTCAAAATGACATCGACCAAATTCTCTTGTAAACTTGAAAACGCATGGAGGTACTTGTGCCCACCTATGAGCAAACAGTCCCATGTGAACCTACAAACATGACCTACCCCCATCACTAGGATGGATGATTCACAAAATGAAGAGAACCTTCTATAACAACGTTCATTTTTTTGTTCCATGACAAAATTTTACTTTAAAAAAAGGGTGAAGGTCAATGGACACTAGCCTTTGAATGTTTAGGGAACCTTAATTCTATGCACAACAAGACTATGGGCATGTGGGAGTTATATATTTTTAAATTCATGTTCTATTTTCACTCAACCTCCTCCTCTCTCTCCTCTCCTTTTAATGTAGTTACATTATCAAAGAATTCACATTGATTCTCTTTTGAAGGGGCATGATAAATTTGTTCTTTTTGCTTGTAACCTTACATAAAAGCTTGTAAAGCTCCTCCTCCTCTTCCTCTTCATGCTTAGTTGTTGCTCCTCTTCCACGGGGTGTTTAATTGTTGTGACCTCCTCCATTGGACTAATGTTTAATTGCTACTTCTATTCCTTTTTGAACTTAGCTAATGTTGTTGTTGTTCTTGGTGTTTAATTGTTATTCAACCTCCTCCTCCTACTGTTTTGTTGTTGTTATTTGTGGTTGGTTGTTACAATCTCCTCCTCTTGGTGTTTAATTATTATGGTTCATCTTTTTGGTGCTTAGTTGCAACTCAACCTACTTTTAATGTTTAGCTTTTATTTTCCTCCTTTTGATGTTTAACTACTACTCCTTTTTTTGGTGTTTAGTTATTACTCAACCTCTTCCTCCTAATGTTTAGTTGTTATTGTTCTTCTTGGTGTTTAACTATTGCTCAAACTTCTCCCCATGGTATTTAACTACAACAACCTCCAATTTCTAATGCTTAGATTGTTGTTTGAGCTCCTCTTCCTCCTTGTTTGTTCCCCTTTACCTTCCCTCTCCCCTTTTCTCATGTTAAATGATTATTCAATAAGATGGTGTAACCTTGTTGCAATGTGCTTTTGTGCAACCGTTTAAGCCCTTGTTTGTTACGTAGATTCTTGTTAAGTTGTTGTGACCCCTAAGTTAACACATGTAAATTGATTCTTATGCCTTATGACCCATGCAATTTTTTTAATGTAATCAATTGTTGATTTCTTGAACATTTGTTATAGACCAAATTGCAACAATTTTGACTTTGACCTATCTTTCAACTATGCAACCTATTATTCATTCTTCAACAATCAAGTAATATGTTGATTTTCTAGTCCTTTTTCCTTCATTATCTTTTTTATTTTCTTTTGTAATTTCCTCCATAATTATTCTATCTGTCATTTTTCTATATAGTATTTCTAAGTATTTAATAGAGGTCACAATATGTGATTAGGAATAATCAATCAACAATTTTGGTTTGTCTTGTAAGCAAATGGGGCATAAATAAAGGGTTGTGAAAGCTTATGATCTCCAACATCAAATTTGGAGCTATTTATTTTCAAGGAGGTCATTCCTTGTATATGTTAAGTAACATTTAAGGACATAAAAAGGTGTTTTATTATTATTATGAAATAATATAACATTTTAAGTATATTTTTAATATTTAACATATATTCCAAAAATATTCTCATAATGAATTATAGGTACCTTATTTATACTTTTTAATTATAAATTTTATTATTTTTCAATAAGTTGCACCCTATATTGTTTTGCATGTCATGTGGTAATATTTGAAAGTGGCCTCACCTAATGTCTATTATTCTTGCAACTAATCAAAATTAAGGTCATCTAGGTTTACTACATTCATTTCCTTTGCCTTATTATTTGTCATTTAAAGGCTATGAAGCAATTCTACGTAGTAGCATTTTCAACTTTTGACCTACTAGTAGAAAGATCTTCCATTGTTGTTTAATGAATCGATGTAATGTGTGTATGGAGGAAATAGTTAATAACATAATTGTCTTCGATGTTCTTGTTCATTTGACATGTAATCCTCTTCACCTCCTTCAATGTTTGCTATTATAATGTAAATGGTTGAAGGTTGAATCATTTTGTCCATTACCTTTGGGTTATAAGGTCATATGCTGATTGGCCTAAACCCAAATTTGATATGGTCTATTTTGTAAGTGATTAGTCCAAAGCTTGGTCCACACATCCAACCAAGGTATTTTTGCCTAGCTCCATGTAATTGTTTGTGGCCACAACTACATTTCTAACCTTTTTGAATGTTCTTTTGAAGGATTTAAAACATGCGGCCGCACGGCATGAAATGTATGTGAAGGTATTATGGTCATATCTAATCCAACCTCTTGGGCTTAATGTTTTATTGCCTCTAGGCTTACACAACTACCATGTTCATCCAGAATAAATAAATTTCAATTGGTTAATAAAATTCCACCTAAAATATACATTTTGAATAAAAATAAGAACTCTTCGAACAAGAAACAAATCATCCAAGACTTTTTTGCATTGTCATACATGTACTTGGTTTGAGGAATTTAATGTAATTGTCTTACATTCCTTCGCCTTTGAAGATGTAAAATCTTAGAAACACCTCACCCATTACATTTATTGCACAACTTTTAATTAATCGTTCCGAAGACTGGGGATGATGTTATAAACTATATTGGACTTTCTCTTAACAAGATTCCTTGCTTTTAATTATATGCCTGCTTGACTGCCTATTTCATCCAAATTCCATATATAATTTGTGGAATATTGTGTTAACTATACAATGTTTGCAAGCTGTTGTAAAATGCAAGAATTAACAATAAAAGCTTATGTTCTACAAACTTCAACACCTTTAACTTGTCGTATGTTTAATTATGTATGTTTGCACTTGAACCAAAACCATTAGCTAATTTTTAATATTCCATCTTGGAATGGTGTAGGCCTTG